>Ga0123357_10000561_pt1 | contig 36643 bp, 28 predicted proteins | sample TergutEmb28metaG_FD_89873 | JGI IMG/M metagenome (GOLD analysis project Ga0123357, IMG submission 89873) | Embiratermes neotenicus P4 segment gut microbial communities from Petit-Saut dam, French Guiana - Emb289 P4 | ecosystem: Host-associated > Arthropoda: Insects > Digestive system > Gut ... | reverse complement strand
GGTTTATTTCGTGTATTTATGAAAATAAAGAGTGTTTGCTGGATTATTTTGACGCCGATTCTACCGTTTTGTTTATGAACGAGTCTTTAAGAATCAACGAGAGACAGAAAGTCTCGGAGCAAATCATTACGGAAACCGTAATCGATTTGGTCGAAAAAGGCTATATCGACGGCAAAAACGCGTATTATTCGGCGACGCTTGAAGATTTTAATATATTCAGGACTAAATTCAAGACGGTAATATGCGATATGTTTGTCAGCGGACTTGATATAAATTTAGCCGGGCTGTTTTCTTTTACCACAAGACAGTCTCCGCATATTTCAGAGGGATTTAATATATTAAAAGACGATTTGGAAAATTTCGCGTCTTCGGGCTATAAAATCATAGTTTTTCTCAATTCGGACGCGGGGATAAAAAGCCTCGCCGACACTTTGAGCGATTTTGAAATCAAATATATTTCGGTTGATATAAACAGATATAAAGATATTAACGATTTGCCCGGCGGATATGCGGTTATTATAAAAACTCCGAAACTGCTGAATTCCGCAAATTTATGCGATATCCGGGGATTTGAACTTCCGAAGCAGAAATTTGCGTTAATCACTGACAGTTTGTCCGACAAGCGCGTGGAAACTCTGAAAAAGCGCAGCATATATAATCAGGGCGGGAAGAAATCCCAGCAGTCGTCGCGGCAGAAAATCATGTCGTATACGGATTTGACTGCGGGAGACTACGTCGTCCACAGCAATTACGGCATAGGCATATTCATGGGAATAGAAAGACTGGACGTTTCCGGCGGGGTGCAGAAAGATTTTATAAAAATAAAATACGACGGTTCGGATATATTATATGTGCCGTGCAATCAGCTTGATTTGGTTTCAAAATATATCGGGGCGCGGAGCGAGGACTCGAGTGTAAAACTGTCTAAAATGGGAGGTTCAAACTGGCAGAAGGCAAAATCGCGGGCAAAATCGGCGGCAAAAGATATAGCAAACGAACTTATAAAACTATATGCCGCCCGTCAGTTAAAAAAAGGCTACGCATTTCAGTCCGACACAGAATGGCAGAAAGATTTTGAATCGCTGTTCGAATACACAGAAACCGAAGACCAGTTAGTCTGTGCAGAGCAGATAAAAACAGATATGCAGCAGCCGGTTCCTATGGACAGGCTGTTATGCGGCGACGTCGGATTCGGCAAAACCGAAGTCGCGCTGAGAGCCGTTTTCAAGTGCGTTTCGGAATCCAAACAGGCGGCGATTTTAGTGCCTACCACTATTTTGGCATGGCAGCATTATCAGACGATTTTGTCGAGATTCAGGGAGTTTCCGGTCAAAATAGATATGCTGTCGAGATTCAGGTCAAAAAAAGAACAGATTGAAATATTAAAGAAATTAAAGTCCGGCGAAGTCGATATAATAATCGGCACTCACAGGATTATACAAAACGACGTTAAATTTAAAGATTTGGGCTTGCTGATTGTGGACGAGGAACAGCGTTTCGGGGTCGCGCATAAAGAAAAAATAAAGCAGGTCGCAGAAGATATAGACGTTCTGACTCTTACGGCTACGCCCATTCCCAGAACGTTGAATATGGCTTTGTCCGGCATACGCGACATGTCGGTCATAGAAGAAGCCCCGCACGACAGGATTCCCGTGCAGACATATATTTTCGAGTACGACGACAATATAATCTCAGAGGCGATAAAAAACGAGATACGCAGAGGCGGACAAGTGTTTTATCTGCACAACAGGGTTGAAACGATAGAGCAGACGGCGTTGAAAATCAAAGAATTATGCAAAAATGAAAGCAGTATTAACATTGAGGACGGAAGTGAAAACGAAATAAAAATCGGGATTGCACACGGTCAGATGGACGAGGAAAGTCTGTCTAAAGTATGGCAGAGCATGCTTCAGGGGGAAACCGATATTCTCGTATGCACGACGATTATAGAGTCCGGGATTGATATACCCGACGCGAACACGCTTATTGTAGAGGACGCGGACAGGCTCGGACTGGCGCAGCTGCATCAGATACGCGGCAGAGTGGGACGTTCAAGCAGGCGGGCGTATGCGTATTTGACCTATCCGAAAAATAAAGTCATAACGGAAATAGCGGCGAAAAGACTTAAAGCGATACGCGAGTATACGGAATTCGGGGCGGGATTTAAGATTGCCATGCGCGATTTGGAAATAAGGGGTGCGGGAAATTTACTCGGCTCGCAGCAGCACGGCGCAATGGAGGGCGTGGGATATGATTTATATGTGAAAATCCTTGAAAAAGCCGTCAACGACCAGAAGAAAAAATTGGATCAGAGAAAGAAACTCGGTTTTACCGATGAAGATATATTACAAAAATTAGAAGAAGAGAATACAGGAACAGATGATGCATATGCCGCCGATATATCGGCGGGTATTCCGACGGTCAGAAGCAAAAAATACAACGTAGATATAAAAAGAAAAGAAACTCCCGGTATGCCTGAAGTTCCTGTATCAGATGATTTAAATTACGACGCCATAGAAAATATAGAAAGTCCCGAAGAGCTTGAACCCACGGAATGTTTAATTGATATAGCGGTTGACGCATTTATTCCGTCAAGATATATGGAGAGCGAAATTCTGAGGATAGAAATATATAAAAGAATCGCGGCAATCGAGAGTCAGGCGGACGCAGACGATTTAAAAGACGAATTGACGGACAGGTTCGGCAATATCCCGAAAGCCACGGGGAATCTTATCGATATAGCGTTAATCAGAAACAGCGCGTGCACGGAATATATAGACACAATCGAAAATAAAGACAAAAAAGCTGTTATTATATATTCTGATATACTTTCAAAACCGTATGGGCAGAAGATGCTTGAAAAATGGACAATCGCCGCCTCAAAAATGAACGGCAGGCTTCTCTTGTCCATGGGACAGAAACCGCACATCACATATTTTTTGAAAAGCGGCGAGGATATTATTGAAACTTTGAAACTGATTATGAATGTTCTGGGCGAGATAAAAATTTAAATTTTTATTGACATTTTTTACATTTTATATTATAATTTAAACGTATGGCAAGTATATTAATCCGCCCCAATACTGACAAGGTAGGAAAGACGAGATAATATACAAAAAAACCGACTAAATACTGGCTGCACCGTCCCAACGAAATAAACTCATTAGGTGTTGCCATACGTTTATTTTATAATCTTCACATTTTTATTATACAGCATAAATATAAAAATGTCAATATAAAATAAAGATTTTACATCATAGCTTCTAAGAATTTTATTACATCCGGCGGCACTTCGCTTAACGGCACAACGTAGATACTGCCGATAGCGTAGTCGCACGTGCGCCCGACGTCATATATGCGGAGCCACGTCAGGGCGGAATAATCCGGGTCACCGGTGACTGACGCCTGATCCCATGGCAGATAGACGGTGTTCCAGCCGTTCTGCGTAACCTGGTTTTTCCAGTTCCAGGCATTTTCGTCCACATCGCATGTGGTTGTACTGAATTCGAACTGGCTGTCGCTGCCGCCCATCAGAGTTATATCGTTGCACCAGACTTCAACTTTCAGCGCGCCGGTCATGTAGTTGTTCTGTGTGGCGTCAAACGGCGGTATCACGGCTTGCAAAACGACATCCCCTATCGATGCGCGCGAATACCAATACGCCGTCTCTCCTGCCGGAGGATCGGGAGTGGCTGATTGGACTTTTACACTGCCCAGTTTGTTGTAATCAATTTTGGTGCAATCCAGAACCACAGCATCCGCGAATGTCGGGGGAGGCTGTGTCGGAGCCGGAGTAGTCGGCGCGGCTGTTGTAGTCGGGACGGCAGTGGTTGGGGGGACAGTCGACGATATTGTCGGAGCCAATGACGTATCTGTAGCCGCCGTATTCTGGCTGTTTGAGCTACTGCATCCCGTGAAAGCGAGTGCAGAGAGAATAAATGCCATGGCGGCTGACAGAAGTTTTGCATGTGTTTTCATAGCGAATCCTTTCTTAAAATAAATTTTAATTTTCATTAATATAAAAAATTCAAGGTTTCCCTTGACATTTTATGAAAGTATATTTTATAATCTTCACATTTTTATTATACAGCATAAATATAAAAATGTCAATATAAAAACAAAAATTTTTAATGTTTCCCTTGACATTTTTGCGAATATTATGATATAATAGAAGCATAAAATATAGTAAGTGATTACAAGGAGTATATTACATCTCATGGGAATTTGGAGAATTCGTTAAATCGGCGTGCTAAATTAGCTTAAAACAGCTTTTTTCGCGCGCCTTTTTATGATTACTGCAAAAATCATGGAGGTGTATTTTTATGTCCAAAAATTCAAGGCAAAACAGAAGTCTGCCTTTTTCGGTATCACAAAATTTCTTGACGAGTTCTAAAACAATTCAAAGACTTTTAAGGCGTACATCTATCGGTAAAGATGATTTCGTTATTGAGATAGGATGCGGTAGAGGTCATATAACTAAAGAGCTTGTCAAAGTATGCTGTATGGTAGACGGTTTTGAGATTGATTTAAAATTATATAACCAATTATTGAGTAAACTCGGGAATGCGGAGAATTTAAAATTAAGGCATATAGATTTCTTAAAGGCTGTTTTGCCGGAGCATAAACCGTACAAAGTCTTTTCAAACATTCCGTTTTCGATTACTTCTGACATAATACGAAAACTGACTACCACAAAAAACCCGCCGCAGGAAGCGTGGTTAGTGATGGAAAAAGGCGCGGCGAAACGTTTCACAGGCTGTCCCAATGATACGCCTGCGTCTATACTCATAAAACCTTTTTTTGATATGAAAATAGACTATTATTTCGAACGGCAGGATTTTCACCCTATGCCGTCTGTCGATATTGTTTTAATTCATTTTATCCGAAAGATACAGTCAGATATTCCTATGGCGCAGCAAAAAGACTTTGCGCATTTTGTTGAAAAGAGCCTGCGCTACGGAATACAAAGTCAATTGACAAAAAAGCAGGTTTCTACTGCTTTGAAATTGGCAAAACTTCCGTGCATCGAAAAGTCAGGACTGATGTCATATGTTCAATGGCTTTGCCTGTTCCGATGCTATATAAGATTGTGAAACATATTTAATTTTGCTTTACTATATAATATCATAAAATAAAATTTCACCTTAGTCAAAATATTTTTATACTTTCAAGGGAATAATTTAAGTATAAAAATGTTTAAATTTAAGGTGAAAATTTATGGATTCAGTATGGAGCAAAATAGTTAATACAGAGAATGTACAACCGCATCCTTGTTTGGAAGGCAACCAAAAAACCGGCACATTGATTGTCGGAGGCGGCATGGCGGGCGTTTTATGCGCCCATTTCCTGCATCATGCTGGCGCGGATTATATGCTGGCTGAAGCTGACAGAATCGGCATGGGTATCACAAAAAACACTACTGCCAAAATAACTGCGCAGCACGGACTTATATATGACAAACTGATACGTCAAGCATCTTTTGAAAAAGCGCAGATGTATCTTTCCGCAAATCTGCATGCTGTAGACGAGTTTAAGAAGATGTGCTCGGATATGAATATTGACTGTCGTTTCGAGGAACAGCAGTCGTATGTTTATTCGATTGACGACGCGGCAAAAATCGAGAAAGAAATCGCCGCGCTTCAAAAATTAGGATATACGGCGGAGTTTGCGGACACTCACATGCTGCCGTTCAAGACTGCCGGCGCAGTCAGGTTTAACAGTCAGGCGCAATTCCACCCTCTGAAATTCATCGAAGCTGTATCTGCGCCTCTCAACATTTATGAAAATACTTTCGTCAGCCGTATTGACCGCACTCGCGGCGGCTATACCGCAATAACGCAGCATGGAATAATATCCGCCGAAAATATTACAATCGCCACGCATTTCCCTGTTATCAATATACGCGGCTTGTATTTTCTCAAAATGTATCAGCACCGCTCATATGTTATTGCGCTCGAAAGCGCATCGCATATAGACGGAATGTATGTGGACGAAAAAGAAACCGGAATGTCTTTCAGACAGTTCGGCAATTTGCTGTTTGTCGGCGGCGGCGACCACCGCACGGGCAAAAAAGGCGGCGCATATGACGAACTTCGCGCTTTTGCCGCAAAATATTATCCCGAAGCATCTGAAAAATACGCATGGGCTACGCAGGATTGCATGACGCTTGACGGCGTTCCGTATATCGGACAGCTTGCGAAATCCATGCCGAATTTATACATCGCAACGGGATTTAATAAGTGGGGCATGACGTCGTCAATGGTATCGGCTATGATTCTAAGCGATATGACAGCAGGAAAACGTAACGAATACTCGGATGTTTTCCGCCCCGACCGTTCTATACTTAAACCTCAGCTTCTGAAAAATGGCGGGGAGGCTTTGCTTAATCTTCTCACCCCGTCGACAAAACGGTGCGCTCATATGGGATGCGCACTCAATTGGAATAAAGTCGAAAAAACATGGGACTGTCCGTGCCACGGATCGCGTTTTGACGAACATGGACATGTAATCGACAACCCCGCCGGTAAGAAAATAAAAATTGGCAAATAGTAATTTTGGAAATTCTTTTTAATAATTTTGACATTCTGAGATAAATGTGATATAATTTATACTGTTATAAATAAATATATTCAAAATATTTTAAAGAATCAAAGAAGGGATAAATATGAATTTTGGCGGAGGATTTCACGGCGGCGGTGGAGGCGGAGGCGGCGGTTTTAGATTCAAAGGTATGACAGACGAAGAAAAAGCAAAAATGCCTAAGATAACAAAAGAATTGGTATTCAGGGCTCTTAAATATCTCAAGCCTTATTGGAAACAGTTGATTGTCGTAATTACAACTATCACATTATCGTCCGTATTAGGTTTGTTCCCGTCAATTATTACAGGTAAAATAATCGACGACGGGTTTAACGGCAAAAATTTCAATATTCTTGTGGAGCTTATATTAATATCGTTCAGCGTAGTAGTCGGCTCAAATTTAATCAATGTTCTTCAAAGTTATGTCAATACATGGATGTCGCAGCATATCGTTTTCGATATGAAAAATGAGATGTACAGGCATCTCGAATATATGGCTCACAAATTTTTTACGAACGAAAAGCAAGGCGAAATAATCACCCGTATGACCGGCGACATAACCGGCGTCCAGAGCGTGATAAGCGGCACGCTTACAAGCATATTCAGCAATGTTCTTGTCTTAATTACAACAGCCGTCGCGTTATACTCCAAAAACTGGATTTTAGCGACAATAGGCATTTTAATAGTGCCGCTGTTTATACTGCCCACAAAAAAAGTCGGCAAAAGAAGATTTGATTTAGCCACGCAGACTCAGGCGAAGTACGACGAGATTAATCAGGTCTTAAACGAAACTCTGAGCGTAAGCGGCTCTCTGCTTGTAAAGATTTTCACAAAAGAAGACATAGAATACAACAAATACACCAAAATAAACGGCGACATAACCAAACTCGCCATAAAAGAGAGCATAATCGGCAGATGGTTCCAGATGAGCATAGGCGTTTTCACAAATATGGGACCAATGCTCATATATCTTGTCGCCGGAATACTTATGCTGAAATTCGGCAACACAAGCCTAACAATCGGCGGCGTCACCATGATGGTAACATTAATAAACAGATTATACGGACCTGTAAATTCGCTGTTCAACTTGCAGATAGACGTGACGCGCTCTATGGCTTTGTTCAAGAGAATATTCGACTATTTCGACTTGCCTAACGATATAACAAATAAACCGAACGCAGTCGTTATTGAAACTATCAAAGGCGATATTGAGTTTGAAAACGTAAATTTCCATTATACTGAGGAAATGCCGATTTTGAAAAACGTCTCTTTCAAAATAGACAGCGGGCAGACTATTGCGATTGTCGGACCGTCCGGCGCGGGGAAATCCACGATAATAAATCTTATCCCGCGTCTCTACGACACAATAAGCGGCAGCGTAAAAATCGACGGCTTGGACGTAAAAGACGCAGATATGTTCTCCCTGCGAAAGCATATCGGATTTGTGACGCAGGATACATATTTATTCAACGGAACAGTCAGGGCAAATCTTTTATACGCGAATGAAGAAGCGACGGAAGAACAGTTAATCGACGCTTGCAAAAGAGCGTATATCCACGATTATATTGATTCACTGCCCGAAAAATACGAAACTATCGTGGGAAACAGGGGACTTAAACTCTCCGGCGGCGAAAAACAGCGTCTGTCCATCGCAAGGGTTATATTAAAAGATCCGAAGATACTCATACTCGACGAGGCGACAAGCTCGCTTGATTCAATTTCCGAAAGCCTTATTCAGCAGGCGATAGACCCATTGCTGAAAAACCGCACAAGCGTCGTAATCGCGCACAGGCTTTCTACAATAATGGCGGCGGACGAGATAATCGTTTTAGAGAAAGGCGAGATAGCCGAACGCGGCACGCACGCGGAATTAGTTGAGACCAGCGGAGTGTACAAAGAATTATACGAAACCCAGTTCCGGCGCGCAATCGAGGATATGCAGGAACGCGAAGAACACAAGCATGACCATGAACATGACGAACATGATGAAAAGACCACCCCGTCACGCGGTCGAACAGCCGAGCAAGCTCGGCATTTTTACAAAACGCACTAACATCTCGCGTGCCACCCCTCCACAGAGGGGAATTTTGTCTAACATACAGAGATCGCGCCAAATTCCCCTCTGTGGAGGGGTGGCAAACGCCACACACACAGTTTGTGAATAGCGTTTGACGGGGTGGTCTTTACTCCGTTACAGCCATTTGTTTAAAACCCGTCCTGACCCCACATGACAATTCCGCCGTTGTTGTTCAGATACTCGACAACCGCCGCAGTATCCGACAAAGCCGTGCCTTTCCCGTCAACGTCGATGGGTTTGTAAACGCAAATCATATTGTGGCTGTGACAATCTTTGTCGATTATTTCCCTGCCGGTTTTTACAAACGCAGGAATATTTACCTTGCCGTCGTCCGATTTTACTGCTGAAAGCAAAATATCATGGTCGCATTCGTCCGAGACGATTTCGCTGACCCAGTTGCCGTCAAAACATATATATCCGGCAAGTTTACCGTCTTTGAATAAACCGTAAGGATTTTTTATTTCAACTGCGCACCATTCTTGCCAGTAGTCTTTTGTGCGGACAATACAGCAGTTCAATTTTGAGCAGTATTTGTTGTATAACATCGCCATATCGTGGAAATTTTCCTGATTTAGCGGACGAATATCTGACAACGGCGCGCCAATAAATTCGCCGTTGGCGAATTTGGCGTCGCGCCCTACAACGGTTTTGTCGTAAAAATTAGCCTGCATAAATCCATGTTTTGCGTAGTGCGAAAAATATCCGGTGCTTAACATCGATAAATCAAAATCATGCTCTTTCATATAATCTGTCGCGGCGTCGAGAAGTTGCGACGACAGCCCCAATTTCCTGTAATTCGGGTTAGTCGAGACTTCGCCTATGCCGCCCATTTTATACGTTTTCCCGCCTATATAAACCTGCCTGTGAAAGACCCTGACTGTCGATATAATTTTCCGTTCTTCGTTTCTTATTATAAAAACGGAATTATAATCCCTGTGAGGGTCGGATACAAAATGACGCCTGAAATACGCGGGTCCGACATCAAAAATCGAGCCGCAATGCTCCGCCCACTCGTCGAAATCTTCAGGCGGTAAAATTTCTACCGTATAATTATATTTTTTTTCGCTCATAAAATTATTTCTCCTCTTTTATTTGTACAAAATATTTATAATCAGAACTCCACGTCGGCAAAAACGCCGTAATGGTCGCTCGCGGACAATCCCGTTTCGGGAGATATGGCTGTGCCGAATATATCGACATTTTTTATGTTACTGACACCCGCAACATATATTCTGTCATAAATCACCGGCGTCTCAGTAGTGTTATCTCTCCATCTTGGATTTTTTTGAAAATCCAGCGTTGCTTTATTGGGCAATCCGTTAATCGCCGCATAATTTGAGGCGAGGTCGTCCCAGTACGGATTTACTTCCCGTCCTGAAAGAGACTGTTCCCCGATCAGATAGTTATGTACGCTTGATGTCAGCGCGCAGTTAAAATCGCCCATTATAATTTGGGAAACTCCATCTTTTTTAGAATTCGCATATTGATTATATTTATAAATCGCAACAATCTGCTTTTCTTTTTCTAAAATAGAATCCCATGGCAAATGCAGATTTATTGTCGAAAAAGAAGAGCCGTCTGCGTTAATCAGCGCGTGCAACGCCCGACTGTTTGCATATTCCGCGCTTTCATTGAGGAAAAATACTTCGTCTATCGGGAATTTACTGAAAAATGCCAATCCTTCATCCTCGTCATAATACATTGCGAAAGTATGATATTTATAACCTAATCTTTCAGTTAATATATTAAACGTCGGTTCTGTAACTTCCTGAAGTCCGATAATGTCTGCGTTTACAGAAGCGATTTCATTTACTATCTGATTTATTCTGTTTCCTCTGCCTTTTGTTTCGTTCCAAATGTTATAAGTTGCCAATCGCATAAACAATACCTCTCTTTCATCCTATAAAATCCTGTGCCCAATACAAATGCCCGTTTGCGTCCATAGCGACGCCTATCCCCATTTCAGTATAATGCGGGTCGAGAATATTGGCGTGATGATGCGGGGAATTAAGCCAACTGGTCACAACTTCTTGGGGATTGTTTCCTACATTCGAGATATTTTCACCGCACCAGCTGTATTCTATTCCCAATTGGTCAAACAAGTCAAAACAGTATGTGCCGTCGGGACGGTTATGGTCATATAACTGAATCAGTTCGTTCGCCCTGATAAACGCGCAGTTGTTCAGGGTTGCGTTTGTGCCGGTAAACTGTGACAATCCGTTTTTCGCGCGTTCTATATTGATTAATCTGACGACTTCGGCGGCGTATGCCAGGAAATCAACATCATAATAAAGAGGTTTATCTTTTAAATTTTCTACAATACGCACGGCAATGACAATCGCCTGTTCGCGCGTCGCAGAATCGCCGGCTGCAAAAGAATTGTCTCCCACTCCCGCTATTATACTGTTTGCCGCCATGAAGTACACAGACGGTTTCGCCCAATCTGAAATTTTCGAATCATCTGAGAATGGCTTCGGATGCCTGAAATTGAGCGTGTACCAATCGTCGTTTCCTAACAGCCACCCCGGTATATATGCACGTTTTAATACGCGCGTCAGCATAGTTGCGGCTTGCTCGCGGTTCAGCAGCGTATCCGGCTCGAATTTTTTAGGCGTTACGCCTGCGGGCGTCACCCCGTCGGTGATGCCTGCATTGTACGCTTTGAGCACTTCAGCGTCCTGCGTATCTGCAAAAGTATCTGCGCCTGCGGGGTCAGCCTTCGTGTTAGACAGGCTTTCATAGAGTTTTACCGCAACGGCGGCAAATTCCGCGCGCGTGACTGACTGCGTGAGGTCGGTATTTTTCAAGCTGTCAGGTATTAAACCCATACCGCTCGCTTTCTGCAGTTCGTCAACCGCCCATGCAGAAGCGTTAGACCAGACGTATGTCTGCCCGTCCGCCGAAGAAGCTGATACGGGAATTAATCCGACAGTCATTATAATTGCGCATATTGCCGATATGATTTTTATGTATAGTTTCATACTTTTTATTCTCCGTTTAATTTATTTTTTATACGCCTATTGGTTAAGGTCAGCATTGAGTAATATATCGCACACTTTAGGGAAATGATCGGAGGGATATACTCCCATATAGTTATCGCTTAATGTGCCGTGACGCAAAACCTTTACATCGCCTTTATAAAAAATATGGTCGATAACTTTCATTACACGGTTATCATCTTTGAATTTTTCTATTTCGTCATTTCCCTTATCAAGTAAAAATTTGTGGTATGTATACGGCAAATCAGATTTAATGATACCGGGAGATGCTGAACAGTCGACAAACCCGCCGTCAATCATATTCTTATATGTTTGCGAATCGGTATTGGCATTAAAATCGCCGCATATTAAGACAGGCATATCATTTGCAATTTTTCTCATTTCGTTAATCAATAGCAATGCGCCTTGCTGCCTCGCCATTTCACCAATGTGGTCTAAATGGGTTGATGCAATATATAAACTTTGCTTGGTATCTTTGTGAAATAATTTTACCCATACAGCTATACGCGGATTTTTTGCGTCCCAACCGATATAGCCCATTTCATCAGGTTTCTCGGATAATCCGAATCTTCCGAAACTCAACATGTCAAATTTTCTTTTCAGATAGAATATAGACATATGTTGACCTTCATGTTCATCGTCTTTACAACCGACGCTGTAAATATCATAATCAGGAAATTTATTCGCTAAATCATCTACCTGATTTTTAAGCGGTTCTTGCAGGCAAAATACATCGGGAGCATGAAACCGCAAAAGAGAAAATACAAGCTCCCGCCGTGATTGCCACGAATAGGGAAAATCGTCGCCGTAATCGTATAAAATATTAAACGTCAGTATTCTTATGGAATCGCATTGAATATTCATGAATACACCCGCTTTACTCTTTAATCCTGTATATTTGGAGAATCTATTTAAATGTTTCGCTGTAGAACTCAGACTCTATCTAAATAATATTTTACTACAAAAAGTAATTTTATGCAACAGTCTGTATTAAATAATTTATTAAATTTAAGCAGATATCAGTTGTAAACTTATATATCGAATTTAAATTTTTAATTTAATTCTCGCAATATATCATAAAAATATAATCAGGCATGCCTTGTATTTTCCTCAGAATAGTGGTATAATAATTGCGTTATTTTAATTATCATATGAGTTATGAAAGGAACGTGCAATTTTATATGACATGCGAAATTTTATGCGTGGGAACGGAGCTTCTGCTCGGCAATATTGTAAACACAAACGCCGCTTTTTTAAGCCGCGAACTCGCTGCAATCGGTATATTTACGTATCATCAGTCCGTCGTGGGGGATAATTCAAAACGGTTGAAAGAAAGTCTTGAACTTTCTCTCTCGCGTTCTGATATGGTTATCATCACCGGAGGTTTAGGTCCGACCTACGACGATTTGACCAAAGAAACAGTCGCAGACTATTTCGGGCTTAAAATGCAGATGCATGCAGAATCTCTCGAAAGACTGAAAAAATTTTTCTTACAGTTCAACCGCGAAATGACCCCGAATAACGAAAAACAGGCTATGATGCCGGAGGGCTGTACTGTGTTTGTGAACAATTACGGCACCGCGCCCGGTCTTGCAGTCGTCAAAGACGGGAAAACAGTGATAATGCTTCCAGGTCCTCCCCGCGAAATGGAACCTATATACCGCGAGGAAGTCAAGCCGTTTCTGCAAGAACTGAAACGCGATAAGAATATTCTTGTTTCAAAAACGATACATGTTTTCGGAATGGGCGAATCGGCGTTGGAATACAAACTGCACGATATGATGGAAAAATCCCTGAATCCAACTGTCGCGCCGTACGCCAAAGAAGCCGAAGTCGAGCTTCGCGTCACGGCTTCCGGGGCGGACGAGACGGAATGTGCAAACCTGATTGCGCCGGCAATCGATAAAATCGAAAGTGAAATCGGCGAATTTATTTACGGGATAGATGTGAAATCGCTGCAAAACGCCGTTGTGACAAAACTCCGTGGAAAAAATCTGACATTAGCAACGGCTGAGTCCTGCACAGGGGGTCTTGTCGGCAAAAGAATCACCGAAATTTCCGGCTGTTCGGAAGTATATCTCGGCGGGATAATCTCGTACGACAACAGCGTGAAAATGAGACAACTGAACGTTTCAGAGGATACATTGAGACAGTACGGCGCAGTCAGCGAACAGACTTCACTGGAGATGTGCCAAGGCGCGGCGGAAAATCTCGGCGCGGACATAGGCGTGTCCACGACGGGCATAGCGGGACCGGGCGGCGGCTCCGCCGATAAACCTGTCGGGCTTGTATATGTCGGAGTATATTTCAAAAACCGAGAAACCGGAGAAAAAGTTCACAAAGCCGTAAAACTTAATCTCGCCCGCAATATGTATAAAGACGAGCGCGAGATGATAAGATACACGGCATCATCTCACGCTCTTTACGAAGTTTTGAAAATTTTATAAGCGGGTCTCAATTAATTCACAGGTTTGTTGTCGCCAGTGCAGTAATACACTTATTTTATTATGAATTGTGCTCCAGTATCACATCAGCCATGCATTCCCCGACTAAATCGGCGGCGTATACAGCTTCGGTAAACGTGCTTCCGCACGAGCCGACTTCCATAAGTATAGAACCTTTCGTCACACTCTCGTTGAATATCGCCGCTCTTAAATTTATCGGTCTGGCAAGCATGGGATACTTGTCGTTCATCTTCTGATACAAATATGTTGCATATGTCAAATTATCCTGCCAGTGCGGGTTAGAGCCTCCGCCGTCAGGTGTGCCGACTACCAACATTACCTGTGCACAGTTTCTGCCGTTTACTTTTATCGTAGGTTTGTATTGCTCCCCGGTGTCAATCATTATGGCGTCTCTGTGCAAATCTACAACATATTTTATCGAGGGATATTTCTGTAAATATTCTTTCATTGTTTCCAAAGAGCGTATATAAGAGTTCTGAAAAGAAGGTTCGTCATGGATTTTTGTACTCTGCACCACCGGAATACCGTACTGTTCGAGTTTATTTGCCAACTCCGTCGCAACCAGAACTACGCTTTTATCAGGGTCTTCGGAACGCGGGGCGGTAAACGCGGGGGCGTAATAATATGTGCCGTCTTCGACGTAACTTTCAGTTGTATGGGTGTCGAGAATCAAGACTACAGGCTCGTCTTTTTTCTGCGTATCAAACGGTTCTATCGGATATGGTCGCGATATATAATTGTCTAAATTTATGTTATAAGAAGTATCATTCAGGAGCAGCAGTTTCGGCGCTTTCGTCTTCTGTTCCGACATATTGACCGCCGTTATTTTGTATGTGTCGGCGGGGAGTTGCAGATTGTCTGGGTTTGTAGGGTCGGCGTCTCCTATGTCCACTCCGCTTGAAAGCTGATAACTCTGATACATTTCCTGAATAGAAGCCATCGAATCGTCGTCGGCTGCAGGAGTATTTTCATAAGGATTACTTAGACTTCCTGAGGTATCCTGCTGTGAAGACGCGCTCTGATTGACTTGACTGCCGTCAAAGGCGCCGGCGCTCGGCGAATCTGAATTATAAATGTTTTGAACTCCCGCAAAAGACAGACTGAGTATAGCTCTGCCTATATCAGATTTATTCGGCAAAACCGCCGCCGCGTTTCGGGGTGAATCTTCTTCGTTATTAAACGAATTTATGTTCCGCATAAAATCGCTTTGAAGATACGCGCTTAAAACCCCGGATATGGGCGTAAATAATGCAGCGGCAAAAAAAGTCCCCAAAATGCCCGTCAAAACTATTATTTTTGCGGGGAAACTGAAATTTTTCCCGTTTTTTTTCCTGTTAGCTGTCTTAACCATTTCTTTTCTTCTCTTCCTAAATTTATGTAAAATTTATATTTTGATTTATATATTTATATAGATATGTTTAAACTCCGATATTATTACAAATACTATAATTTGCGAATATTACAAAATATTATGAATACATCTACATCAAATATAAATTGGGGGGATTTTCATTTTTAAAGCGAGAACAGACCTCGCGCTGGAAACAAGAGAGGAAATTGCCGAAAAAGGCAATAAAAACGACGGGGTTTTATTTAAAGAAGAAACTGTGGACGGATTTTTATGCAGTGAGATAGAAATAACAACGGAAAAAGCGTCAAAACTGACGGGACGTAATATGGGCAAATATGTAACGATAGAATTCGGGAAAATATGGCTGAAAGAATATGACGAATTTACGCGGGCGGTGGAACTTATATCTAAAAAGATAAGATTGCTGGCTAATTTCGATGAAGAGGACGATGTAAATTCGTCAAAGATATCTATTCTTATCGCCGCTTTGGGAAATAATTATATCACGGCTGATTCTATCGGTCCCAAAGCGCTGTCAAAAGTCTTGATAACGCGGCATCTGAAACAGCAGATGCCAGGATTATATGATAATTTCGGTTTAATCGAAATGTCCGGAATAGCTCCAGGAGTTCTCGGTCAGACAGGAATGGAAACGGCGGATATTATTTTATCCGTCACGGAAAAGATAAAACCGTCGCTTGTCATAATTATAGACGCGCTCGCCTCAAGAAAAATATCAAGGCTCGCGACGACGATTCAACTGTCAAATACGGGGATTGCTCCCGGTTCCGGGGTAGGAAATCACAGGAGAGCTATAAATTCGGAGCTTCTGGGTGCAAACGTAGTGTCGATAGGCGTGCCGACTGTCGTCGACGCGGCGACCCTGAGTTACGACGTCCTTCAGGAAGCATATAAACATGCCGGCGTTGAACCCGACGACAGAATGTCGCACGATATATTAAAATCTGCTCTTGAAGAATACGGCGGGAATTTTTTTGTAACTCCGAAAGAGAGCGATATAATAATAAACGAAGTGTCGAAAGTAATAGGATACGCTATAAACCGTTCTTTTTACAGCGATATAAGTTTTGAGGAAATGTCAAGGATAGTAAATTAGCGGATTATAAGTTAAATTAAAAAATTAATAATCAGATAATAAATAATAGATAAAAAATATTTGACTTTTCTGAAAAAATTTGCTATAATAAAATAGTTTGTGTATAAACAAATCAAACGTATCACGGCAGATAAAAATTTATTAAATATAATTTTAAAGGAGAAATTACAAATGAAAAAATCTAAAAATGTAAAAATAATAGCAATTCTTTTATGCGCCGCAATGATTGCGGCAACGGCATTATTCTCTGCATGTTCCAGCGGAAAGACCGTAGGAACAGGAAAAACGTCATTCAAGCTTGAAATTACAAAAGCTGACGGAACAAAAACGACTTATACGGTTAAGACGGACGATCTGACAGTCGGCGACGCTTTGGTAAGCGCGAATCTTACGCCGGCAGATTCAAAAACATCGGGCATGATTACAACTCTCGACAACACAACTCTTGACTATAATGTCGACCAAAGCTACTGGGGATTTTATATAGACGGAACAATGGCGACAGCAGGAGCTTTTGACACGAATATAGCAACCAGTTCAACTTATGCGTTCAAAGCGGAAACAGTTCCTCAAGACAGCGGCGCCGCGTCTGATGCAAGCGGCGTAACTTCCGCATCTTAAATTTTAACATATTATTAAATTTTATTAAATCTCTTGAAAAATATATCAAATAATGTTAAAATATAATTTAGCTTTTATAATTTAGGCTGCCGGGAGGTGATAATATTGCCTAAGCATTACAGGAAATCAGAATCGGTAAAAAAGCGCGCCAGAATTACAGCCGTTAAAACGCTTCAAAATCAGATGATCAAAACGAATCTTAAAACAGTTATAAAAAAATTTGAAACTGCCGCTAAAAATACTGACACTGACAAAACAGTTTTAGAAAAAACTTATAAAGACGCTGTAAAAAAAATCGACCAGGTTGCCGCTCACGGAATTATCCATAAAAATAAAGCGGCAAGAAAAAAGAGCCAGTTCGCCAAAAAATTTGCCGCCGCAAAGTAATGTGAAGTAATATTTATATAAGATATTAAAAATAAACTCCCGAAAATTAGAATTTTTCGGGAGTTTATTTTTTTATAGATAATTTCTGAGTTTGTGTATATTTGTCTGTTCAAAATTGATGGCATTGATTCCGGCTTCATAAACTTCGTGCGTAAGATTTTTATTATGATTGAAGCTTCTCTGAAGTTCGATTAAACCTGCCGTGGCATTTTGTATCATTATTTCGGCGATATGACTTTCGGAACAGTCTACGGCTGATTTTAAATACATTGACGCCGCCGCCGGAATTTTGGCAAAAATATTTACGTCTTCGGGGTAATGATTTATGTTGTATAACTGCGCCGAAGAACTTTTTACTAAATTATGATAGCCGAGCATCTGAGCCGCCAAATCTTTTTTCAGGTTTATATTTTTAATTTTCGGAATAACGCAGTCGATGGAATCTATCGCCATTTTGGAATTCTGGTATATCATATTCAACGCCGCAACATTCGGATTTTTATCGTGCATTTTTCTTTCTCCTGTTATAAAAAATTTATATATATTATTTTCTCATAAAATATGTTTTTTATTCGAAGCGAAAAATACCCGATGTTTCTCATGCGTCCATTGGCAGCGTTATCTTAAAAGTCGCGCCGCCTTTCTGATTGTTCTCAGCTTTAATAGTCCCGCCGTGCGCTTCGACAATGGATTTGCAGATGTTCAGTCCAAGTCCCATTCCTCTTTGCTTGTCGCTTCCGTTCTGCGAGGCGGCGGTAAAGAACAGGTCGAAAATTTTGTCAATAATTTCGGCTGGAAGCCCTCCGCCGTTGTCGCTGACTAACAGGTAAAATTTATTATTTTCCGTATAATAATTGATCTCTATATCGCTGTTTTCTTTGGTATGCCTAAACGCGTTGTCCAAAAGATTGACAATAACCTGTATCATAAGCTGCGCGTCCATCGGGACGAAAATCATATCGTCGGATTTCTTTGCGTCAATCTTCCTGCTCCCGCTTCGTTTTATCACTTTCGAAACCGCGGCGGAAATAACTTCGTCCGCAAGCTCCGGTTTTTTGTTTACATTCAGGCGTCCGTCCTCTATGCGCGTAATATTCAGCAGATTTTCCACAAGCGACGACAGCCATTGAGCATCGTTCGAAATATCTGAAAGCATGGAACGCAAAGTGTCTTTATCCAATTTATCCAAACTGCCGGTATTATCCGAGTTATCAGCTTTATCGAGCATTTCTAAAAGAAAACTGCTTCCTCCCGCAATACTGGTGAGGGGCGTGCGCAAATCGTGCGAAATGGCGCGTAAAAGATTTGACCGGAGCTGCTCGGTATTTGCGCGGAGCGTCATTTCGTTTTTTATTACCAGAACGTTTTCCTTTTCAAGGGCTAAGGCTGATTCGGCTAAAATTGCAATTAACAGACTTTTTTCGAATGAATCGAGCTTTTTTTCACCGTTCATGGCAATCCCGACTACGGCAAACACACTGTCGCCGCTGCGTATCGACATATACAGGCACTTCGCGCCGGACAGAGTATCTGTCGTAGCCCCGGCATGTTTGTTGTTTACAAAAACCCACTGCGCGACCGCGTATTCATCGGCGGTCATATACTGGTTTATATTCTCCATCATTCCATAGTTTTTGCCGTCATGTACGTTCTGGTCGGCATTGCTTGGATTAATCAAAACATTCCCCAAAGTGTTTCCGGTTACGGGATATAAAAAAACCTCTCTGTCCATAAGTTTTTTTATCTGGTTGATTGTCTCAGACAATATGCCGTCAGTGCTTTTTGCCTGCTGAAGTTTCTGGCTGGTTTCCAGAAGCACTTCCGTGCGGTATGCTCTGCGGGAAGACTGCCGCGCCTGCTCTTTAATGCGCTTGATAAGCGTGCTTATAATCAGCGCGGTAGTAAACATAACTATAAATATCACGGGATAACCTTTATCATATGCGTCAAACGTATAACGCGGCTCCGTAAAAAAGTAATTGAACATCAAAACGGAGCAAAGCGATGCGATAACCCCGTATACTCTTCCATGCGCAATCATCGCCGTGAAGATTGACGCAAGAATATAAACTGTTATAATATTTACCTCGGCAAACCCGATATGATAAAACGCAAAACCTATCAGGGTGGCGACGGTAAGGCAGAGAATTAAGTATAATGTGTCTAACCATGTAAACTCCGGGAATTGCGTCCTGAATTTCTGTTTCTGCGAAGCTGTAAATGTTTTTGTCAGTTTGTTCGGAATGACATATACTTCGAGATTGGGAGCGTAAGCCGTCAGTTTATCGACATATGTAGGTATATTGAATCCCAAAGTTATTCTGCGCACAGAACGTCCGAGCACAATCTTGGAAACGCCGCTCGCTTTTGCAAACTCCGCCGCCTGATAAGGCACGTCGTCGCCGTACACAGTTGCGATTTTTGCCCCCAACTGTTCGGCAAGACGCAGGTTTTCGCGCAGACGCGACTTATTTTCCGCGCTCATTTCTGCGAAATCCGACGTCTCAACAAAAAGAGCCGTGAAAATGCCGTGAAACGCTTCGGCTAATTTTGCCGCCATTCGGATAACTTTGGCGTTGGACGGAGAACTGGACAAACACATCATAATATGTTCGCCCGTATGGTAATCCGTATTTTGAGCCGCACTTTTATTGCGTTCGACTGCTATACTTACTCTGTCGGCGGTGCGGCGCAGTGCGATTTCACGCAGAGCAATGAGATTTTCTTTGGTGAAAAAGTTTTCGAGTGCGCGCTTTGCCTGAACATCCCTGTAAATTTTGCCTTCAGAAAGGCGCGCTATCAAATCTTCCGGTTCAATATCGACTAACTCAACTTTATCCGCGCTGTCGAATATGCTGTCGGGGACCCGTTCTCTGACAGCAATTCCCGTTATAGATTCGACTACGTCGTGAAGTCCCTCTATATGCTGAACATTGACAGTGGTGTAAACGTCGATACCCATGCGCAGCAATTCCTCAATATCCTGATAACGCTTGACATTCCGGCAGCCTTTTGCGTTTGTGTGCGCAAGCTCGTCCACAAGAATAACGGCGGGCTTGCGTTTCAATGCGCTGTCGATGTCAAACTCATACAGCATTGCGGATTTATAGGCAATCGGAATTGGGGGGATCTGTGGAAGCCCCTCGATTAACGACGCAGTTTCCGGACGCTGGTGAGGTTCGACATAACCTATGACGGCATCGATGCCGGATTCTATAAGATTATGGGCTTCTTCCAGCATAGTGTAGGTTTTTCCCACGCCCGCAGCATAACCGAAAAATATCTTCAGTTTGCCTTTGTTTTTTTGTTTTTCTTCGATGTTCAGTTCTTTTAAGAGAGCCTCGGGATTTGGTCGCTTTTCTGCATTTCCTGCCATATCTTACTTCATTTCTCCTGTTTTATAGTAAAACAACTTCATAATGGTGAAAATTCCGGCTCCCCCTGTCACTGCGTGACATCCTCCTCTCACTGCCGCGAAGCGGCTGAGGGAGACTTTGGGTGCGCAACTTTTTGCCTCCCTCAGCCCGCAGGGCGATTAGAGGGGGGTGTCCTTCAGGACAGGGGGAGCCGGAATTACATATATCACTATTTTCGTGTTGCTTGACTATATATCCCGTTAATTGATTAAATTCAACGCTTTTGCAATTTCAAGATTCACACCCAGAACATTGACGGTTTCTTCGCCGAATATGCCTAAGAGTCTGCCCTTTGTATTGTCTTTGACAAACTGTTCAAGCGTCTGTTCCGGAAGTCCGGTATTTTGCGTGAGCGCGGGAATCTGAATATCTGCGCTTGCGGGCGAAATATGCGGGTCAAGTCCGGAGCCTGACGCCGTCAGTAAATCCGCTGGGATATCCTCTTTTTTGACAGTAGGATTTGCCGCGAGAAATTTTTCTATATCAGCTTCAACCCGCGCCGCCAGTTTCGGATTGGACGGTGCGTAGTTGTCCGAGCCTGTACGTATTCCTGCATATGTTCCGTCGGATTTCTGCGCGTCCGTATATGTGTTGTAATTTACAGCCGACGGACGGCATTTCATAAAACACGGGTCTGTAAAATCCTGCCCGATAAGCAACGACCCGACAATTTTTCCGTCCGCGTACACCATACTGCCGTCAGCCTGAGAATGAAATATCAGCTGTCCTAAACCTGTCATGGCGAGCGGATAAGCCAGTCCGCATATAACGAGCATGACTGCGGCGAAAAAAAGCGCGGTTCTGAACGGCAAAAGATACTTTTTTATTTTTATTATATTCATGAAAAATCTCCGTTTTTTTGTTTTATAATGTTTACAAGCTGTATTCATAGAAACGACCACCCCGCCCTTCGGGCGCCACTCCCCAGAGGGGAATTTTGTCTAACATTCGTGAGTGTGCCATATTCCCCTCTGGGGAGGGGTGCCCGAAGGGCGGGGTGGTCGTTTTGTTACGTTTGTACTATAAATATATGATAATCTACAATCCTATCATATGCAGAAGCGGCGAAATGATAATATCAATCAGTTTGATTCCAACAAAAGGAGCAATCACGCCGCCCAAACCGTAAATGCCTATGTTTTTCATAAGCAGTTTTTCCGCGCTCATAGGCGTGTATTTTACACCGCGCATCGCAAGCGGAATAAGAATCGGGATAATAACTGCATTGAAAATCAAAGCCGATAAAATCGCGCTGTACGGCGTCGAAAGCCGCATGATATTCAGAGCCTGCATTTGAGGTATAACCATCATGAAAAGCGCGGGGATAATGGCGAAATATTTGGCTATATCGTTCGCTACGCTGAACGTAGTCAGCGAACCGCGCGTAATCAGAAGCTGTTTTCCGATTTCAACAACGTCGAGAATTTTCGTCGGGTCGCTGTCAAGGTCAACCATATTCGCGGCTTCTTTTGCGCTTGTCGTGCCGCTGTTCATAGCGAGACCAACGTCCGCCTGAGCCAGCGCAGGAGCGTCGTTTGTGCCGTCGCCGGTCATTGCGACAAGTTTTCCGGCGGCTTGCTCCCTTTTAATAATCGCCATTTTGTCTTCGGGTTTACATTCGGCGACAAATTCGTCCACTCCCGCTTCCTGAGCGATAGTGGCGGCGGTAAGCGGATTGTCGCCGGTGCACATTATCGTCTTTATGCCGATTGCGCGAAGCCGTGTGAAACGTTCTACTAACCCGGGTTTTACAGTGTCTTTTAAATATATCACTCCCAAAATTCTGTTGTTATTGCATACGATTAAAGGAGTGCCGCCGAGAGAGGATATTTCGTTTACGCGCCCCGCAAGGTCGGGAGGGATTCTGCCGTCCTGCGATTTCACATACGCTTCGATTGCGCTGGACGCTCCTTTGCGTATATGCGTCGTGTCCGCGCCGTCTGATACAGACGGCAGGTCTATGCCGCTCATTTTAGTCTGGGCGGTAAACTCGATAAACGCGTAATCTTTGTATTTCTCGGGTTTTACCGTACTGCCGAGCCTGCGACCCAATTCCATTATAGATTTGCCCTCCGGCGTATCGTCTTTGACCGAAGAAATTACGGACGCGTCGATAAGTTCCTGTTTGCCCGCGCCCTCGACCGGATAAAAATCAGCCGCAAGACGGTTGCCGTACGTAATCGTGCCTGTTTTATCAAGTATCATAGTATCGACGTCGCCGCAAGCCTCGACAGCTTTGCCGGACATTGCAATTACGTTAAAACGGGTAACCCTGTCCATTCCCGCGATGCCGATTGCCGAAAGCAGACCGCCGATTGTCGTGGGAATCAGGCATACAGTCAGCGCAATCAAAGTTGAAACCGGAATTGTAACGCCGCAGTAAATACCGATAGGGTAAAGCGTCACAATAACTATTAAGAAGATAATCGTAAGGCTTACAAGCAGGGTTGTCAGCGCAATTTCATTCGGGGTTTTCTGCCGTTTTGCGCCCTCGACCATTGCTATCATTTTATCTAAAAAACTTTCGCCGGGCAGGGAAGTGATTTCGATTTTCAGCCAATCCGAAGCGACCGTTGTGCCGCCTGTAACAGAGGCAAAATCGCCGCCGGGTTCTTTTACGACAGGCGCGGACTCGCCTGTGATAGCCGATTCGTCAACCGAAGCGACGCCGTCGAGAACCTCGCCGTCATTTGGGATAATTTCTCCGGCTCTGACAACCACGACGTCGCCTTTTTTCAACTCTGTCGCGCTTATAATACGTTCGCTGCCGGTTTCGTCCACAATACGCGCCTTTGTGTCTTTCTGCGTCTTTTTCAGACTTGCCGCCTGCGCTTTACCGCGCCCCTCTGCGACGGCTTCGGCGAAATTGGCAAAAAACACGGTTATGAACAAAATCATTGCCACAATAATATTATAGCCTCTTAAATTGATTACAACGCCGCTGTTATTACTCTGCTCCCCGAAAAGACCTGGGAATAACGACACCAGCAGAGTGACAAAAAATCCGAGTTCGACCACGAACATCACAGGATTTTTGAACATATAACGCGGGTCGAGCTTGACAAGCGCGCCTTTGAGCGAAGCTTTTAATATATCTTTTGATATAAATTTATTCTTTTTATGTTTATCACGTTTACTCATATTATTTTACCCCCACAAAATTAAATGTTCCGCAACGGGTCCCAATGAAATTGCCGGAAAGAATGTCAGCGCGCCGAAAATCAGCACAACCACGGCAGTGATAACGCCGAACGGAATCGTTGCGGTTTTGAGAGTTCCTACGGTTTCGTTCACGGTATTTTTCGACAGTAACGAACCCGCGACGGCAAGCTGTAACGCTATAGTCAGATAACGTCCGAAGAACATGGCAAGTCCCGTAGTGATATTCCAGAAAAGAGTATTGTCGTTAAGACCCTCAAAGCCGGAGCCGTTATTTGCCGACGACGAGGCAAATTCATACAGCACCTGTGAAAGTCCGTGAAAGCCCGGATTTGTGATTCCGGCAAGTCCGGCGTTTGCCGCGACCGCTATTGACGAAAATCCCAGAACCAGAAGCGGGTGCAGGATAATGCACAAAACCGCCAATTTTATCTCTTTGCTTTCGATTTTCCTGCCTAAATATTCCGGCGTTCTGCCAATCATCAGTCCGCATATGAAAACGGCGAGCAGGACATATAGAAGCATATTCATCAATCCTGTGCCGATTCCGCCGAACACTGTGTTAAGCATCATATTCAAAAGAGTAACCATACCGCCGAGCGGCGTCAATGTGTCGTGCATATTGTTGACAGAACCCGTCGTAAACGACGTTGTGACAGCGGAAAACATTGCCGACTGCGCGATGCCGAAGCGCACTTCTTTTCCCTCGTAACTGCCCGCGCTCTGATTTATGCCAAGATTGCCCAAAACCGGGTTTCCGGCTTTTTCGGCAAAATATAATGTAAACAGCCCGACAAGAAAAATAATGCTCATAGCGATAAATATCGTTCTGCCCTCGCCTCCGAACAGAGGTTTTTTCCCTGCTGATATTTCATTCCGTTCCCGTTTTCTGTAATAGAACATTAATCCGAAAGCGATAACGCACGCACCGGGCAGAATCATCATAGATAACATCTCAAGCATATTTGTGAAAACATTGGGATTTTCATAAGGCGCAGACGAGTTTGCTCCGAAAAAACCGCCGCCGTTTGTGCCTATATGCTTTATAGATTCAAGAGATGCGACAGGTCCGAGCGGAATGTCCTGATTTTTCCCCTCAATAGTCGCAACTGTAGTATTTGGAGCGAGCGTTTGCGGCGTACCCTGTGAAATCAGCAGCAGTCCCACAATCATAGCAAGCGGGATAAGCGCCCGTGTCGTAACCCTGACCATATCCGAAAAATAGTTACCCATCTCTTTCCCGCTGAAACCGCGCGCCATTGCCATACACGCCGCATAACCCGTAGCCGAGGATGTGAACATCATCATAGTGATCACAATCATCTGCGAAAGATAGGAAAGTCCCGATTCGCCGACATAATGCTGAAGATTTGTATTTGTCATAAAACTGATTATCGTATTAAAAGAAAGCGACGGTTCCATGCCGTTTATATTATTCGGATTGAAAAATAATAATCCCTGCAAACGCAGGAATATATATCCGGTAAAAATCATAACGGCGTTTGTGAGTAAAAGACTGGCAAAATATCTTTTCCAGCTCATATCGCATCGGTCAATGCCGCATACTTTATAAATAACATTGTCAACTTTGTCAAAAACCGGGTCGGCAAACGTCTTTTTGCTGTCCGCAATTTTATACAGATAACGCCCCATTGGTATAACGAGCGCGATAAAAATCAATATAGTCAGAATTATCTGAACCATAGTCTGAATTTTCCTCCTCAAATTTCATAAGTTTATATTTTTCAGAACTTTTCAGGATTGATAAGGGCGTAGAGCAAATAACCTGCCAACCCTACAATTATAACCGCAAGTATTATCATATTTTTTCACCTTTTTTATTCGTCTGCAAAACGGTAGCCGACGCCTATCTCCGTCATAATAAAACGCGGACAGGCAGTATCCGATTCAATCTTTTTTCTTATAGTAGCCATATATACGCGGAGAGACTGATAATCGTCGTTGCTTTCATATCCCCATATTTTTTCCTGTATGAATTTATGAGTGAGCACTTTACCGGCGTTTTCAGTCAAAAGTAAAAGTATTTTATACTCAATCGGGGTCAAATGCAGTTCTTTTTCCTTGATATATACTTTGCGTTTGTCAAAATCAATCCGCATAGTGTCAAGCACAAATTCATGAGTGACAACGTTGGGTTTTTGTTTTCGCAATGCCGCTCTTATTCTGGCGAGCAATTCGTTTAAACCGAACGGCTTTGTTACATAATCGTCGGCTCCAGCGTCAAGAGCGGCGACTTTCTCCTGCTCCTGACCCCGCGCCGACACAATTACAACAGGGACTGCGCTTGTCTGCCGTATCTGCAGAAGCACATCCATGCCGCCGATGTCGGGAAGTCCCAAGTCGAGCAAAATAAGGTCGGGGTTATGCGACATAAATAAAGAAATGCCGGATAAACCCGTAAAACTTTCAACAGTATTATAATTATTTGCCTTTAACGCAAGTTTCAGAAAGTTATGTATGCTCTTGTCATCTTCAATAATTAAAATCGTTTTATCGTTCATATTTTTTATATTTCCTTATTAATGACATTATATGCAATATACAAATATTATATCATTTTGCGCATGGCTTATAATAACACAAATCGCTGTAAAGATTCCATTCAGAATTTCAGCGATTGTGTTAAGATTGTATAAAGAAAAATTTTTCGTAATATATATTCACTTCTGTTCCATGGGTTTAACTGTCGCAGTCTTAAAATTTGTATATATAACAAATCCCGGTTTTGCGCCGCCCGGTTTCTTGACATAACGCGCGAACGTGTAATCCACAGGGACAAACGGCATATTTTTGCCTTTTGAATTGGACGCCGCAATTTTCGCCGCGTCTTCTATATCAATATCAGACGGGTTTTTCCCTGTGTTTTCGCAGACTAATATGACGTGCGAACCGGGGATTTTCTGCGCGTGAAACCATATGTCGTTTTTTTCAGCTATTTTAAATGTCAGATTATCGTTTTGCTTATTATTTTTCCCGCATAAAATCTTAAATCCGTTTGTCGATTTATATTCGTTCGGTTTTGAAACTGGCAACTGTTTCTGCAGCTTCTTTGATTTTCCGGATTTTCCGGAGTTATTATTTTTGTTATTCTTATTCCCGCGCATTAGCCCGCTTTCGGCGAGTTCGTCGCGGATTTCCGCAAGTTCCCTCTCCGACAGCGCGCGGGTGAGAGAGTCAAACACCGAATCGACATATGATATATCGCCCTGTGCGGCTTCGATTTGTTTAGTCAGATGATATTCCGCCGATTTGAGTTTGTTGTATCTTTTATAAAATTTCTGCGCGTTCTGCGCCGGAGTCAGGTTTTTTTCGGCGGCAATATCCGTCAATATATTATCGTTATAAAAATCCTCAAGGGAATACACGCTTTCCCCTTTTTTCAGCCTGTAGATATTAGCCGTGATTAAATCGCCGTATATCCTGTATTTTTCTTTGTTTTCGCACTCCTGCAAATCTTTTTCGAGCAGCTTTATTTTTTTTGACAGCCTCGACGAAGCGTTTGTCAGAACTTTGAATATATCCTGCGACCTCTGTCTTATTCTGTTATCGTAATCTTTTTTGTAGAAATAATAGTCCACAAGCTCGGACATAGAATTAAAAGTTTTGCTGACAGCTTTATTTCCGTACTGCCTTATGTCTGTATACGAAAAATCTATAAGGCTTTCGTTTTCGCCGGACAACATAACCGGAGCGAAAATATTATTCTTTATCTTATTCACAAGTTCGCTGAAATAAAACCATAAAGTCTGCCTGTCAATATTATCGACGGCAATATCGACATCTTTACCGGCTCTGAAAGCAATTTCGCGGGTTACGAGGGGGGAAAACCCCTGATATTTTGACAGCAGATAATCCGCCGCGCGCATTTCTGAAGGCGCGTTTTGTAAATCCGATAAGAATTTTTCTCTTGTTACATCGAGAGGATTTATTTTTTCTCCCGGATCCGGGAGATTATATAAAAGTCCGGGTAAAACCTGCCGTTCTTCCGACATAGAAAAATCCACTGTCTTTATCGCGGATATAATTTTTTTGTTCCCGTTATCATCGCCGCATAATATTATATTGCTTTGTTTTCGTATGCACTCGACATAAATATACAGCGTTTTTTGAAATCCCATATCGTCGAAAGCGTCTATTTTAAACTCGAAAATTCTGTCAAATCCGCAAAGGGAAACAGAATTTATTTTGGCGTTTATCGCATATTTCCGAAAAATATTATAAAACATGTAAGGCAGCGGGGGATTTTCCGCTGTCTGATTTGTTATATAAACTTTCGGACTGTTGGCGTCCGCGTCCAAAACGAGCGAATAGTGTTCTCTGTTGGAATATATCAGCAGAACTATCTGTTCTCTCGTGGGCTGAAATATTTTTTCTATTCTGCCGCCTGCGATATTCCGATTTAATTCATAGCATACAGCGGAAGCTGCGCCTGCATCATAAGGCATTGTAAAATCTGCTCCTTTATCTCATCTCTATAATTTATTTTAAAAACTATTTCATTAGATGTGTCCGGAAACCCCGATTTACGTAGGGGCGGATGGTAATCCGCCCGTGATTTTACGGGACGATTACCATCGTCCCCTACAGTTTTCGGACAGATCTATTATACACTATTTTTTCGTAGATTACAAGCCGAAAAAGAAAATTATATTTTTTATATCTAAAACGAGCCGCACTTTCTTTTTATGATAATCATATTCATCTTCCATGCCATGTTTTGCGCTGCTGCACTCCGGCGTTTCGGAATACTTTTGGAGTTCATGCACTTCTATTTCCAATAATTCATTCAGCTTATCTGTTATTTCGACTTTATTTTCATTTGTAATCATATATTTACCTCTAAAATATTTTTTGTTATCATATTTTGCATTTTTCCACTTATATTATACATCAAGTATAATATACTGTCAACTATATTGTACTTATAATTTATTGCACTTTAATATACAATACTTATAAGAAAGGTAACGTTAGGTATGATATATTTGAATTTAAAATATTTATTAAAGCAAAACAAAAAATCCAAATATTGGTTAGTTAAACAATTAGATAGTAACTATACCGTCATAAACAATATGATTAATAATAATACGACGGGTATACGGTTTGAAACTATAGCGAAATTGTGTAATATTTTTAATTGTACTCCGAATGAATTATTTATTACAAAAGAAAAAGAATAAATATAAAATTCTCCCAAATCTCTTTACGAAATTGAGAGAATTTTATATTTATCAAAACTATTCATTTATTTCATCTTTGTTATTTTCTTTTTTATGCGGAATTTCCATACTGAACATGTCTTTGTATGATTCAAGCTCCTCGTCATTTTGCGGCGGCGTATACATCATTCCTGTACATTCGCTTGAGGAAACTGTATTTGAGATATTGGGGAAAGAATCATATTCGGATTCTTCATCCGTATCGTTTATTTTATTTACTGGTTTTTTATCCGATTTTATTGCCATTTATTTATCCTCCTAAAATATATTTATGTAAATATGTTTTCCACATATCTGTAATATATTCGTCATTTCTAACGTCTTGACAAAAACAAGAATATACTGTATTATTATACTATATTTTTAAAGGATATGAATAGTATGGATAAAATTGATAATACGAATAAAATGAACATGAGAAATACAAAACAAAAAAATCTGATTTTGGAATGTCTCAAGGAAAACGGCGGAGAGCATATGACTGCCGACAATATCATCGACGCGCTGAAATCAAAAAAAATGCCTGTGGCAAAATCTACAGTCTACAGGTATCTTGCCTATCTCGAAGAAAACGGGTTGGTAAAAAAATATATAATATCGGAACAGCAGCCAGCATGTTATCAGTATTTGGGAAACAACGAAACATGCCTGTCCCATTTTCATCTGATGTGTCAGGTATGCGGTCAGATTGTGCATTTTGAAAACGCCGCGCTTCAGAAAGTTTTCGACGACATAAAAAACGCAAAAAGCGATAGAAACATAAAAGATATAAAAGACGACGGCGTTTTTTTTATAGACGGCAGAAAAACCGTCTTTTACGGGATTTGTAAATCCTGTATGAAAGAGTAAAAACAATTACGGCATCTTTTCCAATTTAAACGTCGGCGAACCGTCGCTGTTCTGTCCCGTCTTGTATAAATTTACGTTTATGTCTTTCGCTCCGTCCAAATTTCCTGAGACTGCAAGTTTATCCCTCACATCGGGAATATGCGTCACATATATGACCTTTGCGCCCACATACGCAAATGCGCCGAGAACGTCGCACGCAATCTGCGTCGCGTCTTTTATGCCGGTGGATGAGAAAGACTCGTTCATCAATATAATGCTTTCACCGTCCGCAGAATATACTATTTTCTCCATTTCGGTCAGCTCGGTGTCAAGCTGTCCCTCGTTTTTTAATTCGTCGTCATATCTCTGGAAATGAGTGTATAAATTTTTAAATAAGGAAATTTTCGCGCTTACGGCAGGCACCGGAAGTCCTGCTCTCGCAAACATCAGAGCCGACCCGAAAGAGCGTAAAAACGTTGTTTTTCCGCTTTGATTTGCCCCTATGATTATATTTATGCCGTCGTTTTCTTTCAGATTGCAATCATTTCTCACGACCGAGGACTCCGCATTTTTTAAAGACGTCGAGAGAGTAATATCGCATAAATCTTTAAATTCCATAAAATCCTTTGAATTTTGGGAATTCTCCTGATTTTCAGAATTATCAGAATCGTCTGATTCGCCGGACAATTTAGCAAAACAGTACGGGATTCCGGTTTGTCTCATGTATGCAATCATATTCAAAGCGTATTTGTAAAAAACAAGCTCGCCTGAGATGTTTAAAAATAAGTCTATCAACGTATCATAAATAGAGGAAAGGCGTCTCGCGCACAGATTTATCTGATATTCCAAACTGCTTTTCAAATATGCGTCGTCTATGCTTGAAATCCTGCTTTCCTGCGTAAACGTTTTTTCTATATATATTTCTTTGTTTTTATCTTTTTTTTCTTCGATTGAAAGTCTGCGCATCACAGAATAAAACAATCCTGTCTGAACCGGTTTGACATACCTGAAATCATACAGTCTTAACGAAATGATCCGGAGAATGGAATTCAACTTCATATCTATGTCAAAAACGACGCCTTCGTTCACATGATCGCCGAATATCGCGCATTCCTCGTTTAGCTGTCTTAATTGGGTATTTTCTATTAAGTCAACCAAAAAATCGTTGAATTTTATCAGGTGCGGGCTTTTTAAATCTAAACGTTTAAACTCCCTGTATAAATTGAATATAGTTTTATACGTCAGCGACAGGAAAAAACACGCCTGCGTTATTTTATTATAGTTCAGGAAAGAAGTTTCGCCGCTCACATCTCCGGTAGTCCTCATCATGTTGCGTTTTGCCGCAAATAATTTCTCGCGAATAGCTTCGAAATAGTTCATCTGTCTCTCGAAAATCTCAAAAAATCCGGGGATTCTCAAAAAATCCCTCATTACGCCGTATCTTACTTTAATATCGTCTTTAGTGCTTTTAAAATCGATCATGATATTAAGCACATAGTTTATATCTTTCTGCGTAAGACTTGTAAATTTGCTGATTTCCCGCAGATTCAAGTCGTCCAGGACGTTCTGAAAGTTATAGCCGTCGTCATTAAATTTCTGGTTATCCTGATACTCCGAATCGTTTAGATTATTGTCGTTGTATAATATCGAAAATCTTTTCATAATTACTTAACCGCCTCATTGGAACTTAATTTTATAAATTTACGCTAAATTTAACAACAGAACCGCAACCGAAAGCAATATTAAAACAGACACGTTGTAAACGGTAAAAATCTGTAAATATTTTCCCGGCATAGAATTTTTGCTTTTGGAATACAGTTTAAAAGAAATCAGACTGGCAAGCGACGCCACCGGAGTTCCCAATCCGCCGATATCCACGCCCAACAACAGATTTTTTACGTCCCCTGTAAACCGTGAAATCATCATTGCCGCAGGCACATTGCTGATTATCTGGCAGCTTAAAACGCTCAATATATATGTTCTGCCTGTTATAAAAATGGAAATCCCTGTTTTTATGACGCCGATCCGTTCTATATTCCCCGCAAAGATGAAAAATGCGACAAACGTCAAAAGCAGCCCGTAATCGACTTTTTTCAGCAGCTTCCTGTTTAGAATAACAATGCTGACTAATACTGTGGCAAAGCAAATTCTATAATCCAAAATATGCAGGACTGTCAGAATACATAAGATAAACAAGCCGGCATAATATAATAAAAACAATACTTTCCTGTCCCAAACCGGAGAACCTTGTTTAAATAATATTTCTATACTGCCGTTTTTCGAAAACACCATAATACATGTAATGATTATATAACCAATTATTCCCGCAGGCAAAACGATTTTAAAAAAGTCTAATATATTCACGCCGTAAAAAGAATAAATATATAAATTCTGCGGATTGCCGACAGGCGTTATCATACTGCCGATATTTGCGGCGACTGTTTCCATGACGATTATAAATATCAATCTTTCGCTTCCCAAAATGCCGAATATCCCTATTGTCATCGGAACAAAGGCAATAAGCACCACATCGTTGGTAAAAAACATGGAAGAAAAGAAAACGCAGTTTACCAAAATAAACGTAAGAACTTTTATATTCTGCGATTTGTTTAATAATTTCCCTGATATAAAACTGAATACGCCGATTTCCATAAATCCCGCGACAACAGTCATCAGGCAGAATAATATTCCGAGTACGGAAAAATCAATGTATGACAGATACTGCGCGTTCGGGGGAACGAATATCATGGAAGCAACGGCTGAAACTGCTGCGATAAACAGAACCGTTTCTTTTTTTATAAAATCAATTATGCGGCTCAACGGTTCCCCGCTATCTTTAGATTAGCTTTAAGCTGTTCCCAGCTCAGATTATGTTTTGTCACAATATCTTTTGAATACGACGTGTCGGACGGTTTCATTGACAGAATTCTGTACGTTCTCCCAGCGTTTGCAGAATTTGGCATATCGTCCATATACGCGATCAGATTGTCGCACTTGCTATATACCGGAAGCCTTTGCGGATTATCCTGCTGGTCTTCGACATAGAACGCGATATTGTGAAAATGCGTGACATATATGCACATAAAATTTATTTTTTCCATTTCGCGCAGAAAATCCTCGAATAAACTCAACGCTTTTATCGAGTTTGTACCGGCGAAAGTCTCGTTTAATATAATAAAACTCAAATTGTCGCTTTTTTCAATAATCGCATTCAAGCGGTTTATTTCGTCCTGCAGTCTGCCGCTCTCTTGCAGGTGGGTTTCATTTGCGGTAAAATGTGAATGAATGTTTAAACCGACAGTAAAACTTGCGGTTTTGGAAAATACCGGCGCGCCCGCCCCGAAAAATATCAGGGATATGCCGACAGCCCGCACAAAAGCCGTTTTTCCGCCGTTATTCGGTCCGGTTATGACAAAAACGTTTTTTTGGTCAAACGATACGTCGTTGGGGATTACATCGCTTATTTTTCTGTCGGGGAGATTGCTTGTATTATGCTTTTCCTGATATTCCGCGAGTTTCTGCACTGCGACAATGGGGTCGAAAACTTCCGTAAAATTCAGTTTCGCACGGAGTATGTCGTCCTCGTAAACGTCAGGATAACAGACTGAATTTTCGGTATTCTCGGACATTATATTTATGATTTTGCATATTGTCCTGTAAAATTTAATCTCGTCGAACACTGTCAGAAAGTAAGTAATATCAATATTGTCGTGAATCTCTATTATTTTTTTGATTAGCGGGGCAAAACTTGTCTCATTCTGCGTTTCCTCATCGTATATAAGCTGAAGTATAAAATGTTTTTCGAAGTTTGTGTATTTTTCGGGAGTGTACAATTCGTCATTGTCGTTTTGAAAAGATTTGCCCTTTTCTTTTATCTCGTATTCCTGCCTGTATATTCCTAAGTAATCTTCTACGTTTCTAATCAAATCAAACAAAGGGATTTTCTGAGGATAAGTGCTTTTTATATTTTTTGCGTCGGTGTCGAAATTAAGCGTGGTAAAAACGCCGTTTTGAGTTTTGAGCTCTCCGGTGATATTCTTTTTGTCTTTAAGATAAGAGAGAAACTTGTCTACCGGTTCAGTAATTTCCGAAGAATCAAGCATATTTTTTTCAAGTTCGATTTGGCTGAAAAAGTTGCGCAATCCCGAATTTTCGGGAGTTTCGTCTTCGTCAAATTTTACGACGCTGCTGTTAATAGCAGAATATATATTATCCACATATAATTTATAGCTTTTTATAAAAAATATATAATTCACAGCTTTAAGATATTCGATGTCATGTTCGCCGCCGTAATTGAAGTCATATGTTTCTCTTATCTTTTGCAGAACATTCACTTCTTTAAGCGCGTTGTATAAATTATTCACAAGATTTCCGGATTCTTTTGATTCTTTAGATAAAAATTTTCTGAAAATCTCCTGACGGTATAGAATATCTTTTTTCAGCTGGCAGGGATTTTTCAATATTTCTATCGTGTATTTTATATCTTTCGAGCTTATGCTGTCGAAATTCAGCGGCGCGCAGAACTCGAAAATCTTCGTGACTTTTAAATCGTCGAAAACGTTGTCGCCGATTATTTTCGGTTTTTTGTAGACGTATTCTTCGTCGGAATACAAAAGATTTGCTTTAAACATTTATTTTCCTCTCCCGATATAAAATAAAACATATAAAAATTTATTCTCTTTCGTAAATTATAACATATTTATAAAATACTATTGTTATATTTTTGTTAATATGATATAATTATAAAAATAATAATTTTAGAAAAAATAAAAAGGGGATATATTATATGCCGGAAAATAACAGCACAATAGAACAATGGGAACGCGATTATCTCAGGGATTTGGCGAAAAAACAACTTGAAATCGCAAACAGCGCAGAAATGCAGAAAAAAGAGGCTCTGTGGTATGCCCACAACGACTACAAAACCAAAGAACCTGTCGTAACGCTCGAACGCGGGACGTTTAACCGCGAATTCGAACATTTATGGGATCCGAAATGCCAGACGGAAACGGCGAGGGGAATAGAATATTATTTTCACTCAAATATGGTGCAGTACGAGTATATCCACGACGACACAGTTATGCCCAAAGAATTTGCCGTCGGCATATGGGCTGGAATCAAGCCGTTTGACATAGATGTAAAACGCGAGAGAAGTATCGGCGAAACGTTCGCGTATAAATTGGACTACCCGATACGGGATTTGGAAGCTGAGTTCGGCAAGCTGAAAAAATCGCCTATATACTGCAATTTTAACGACTGCGTAAATTACAAAAAAACCGTCGAGGACATACTTGGAGATTTAATGCCGGCGCGTATTTCTTTCAGCCCGTATTTCGGGCTTGCGAATAATATATACTGCCTCATGGGACTTGAAACTATGATGACTTCTATGTACGATTACCCCGAACTTTTCCATAAAATGATGCAGATGCTTACAGACGATTATCTTGAGCTTTGGGACTTTATAGAGAAAAACGGGTATATAAGACCTAATAATTTCAATGTCGGCGTCGCGCAGGGAACATACGGGTTTACAAATCTTCTGCCGAAAAATACGGATGAAAATGCCGCAGAATACGGCAAGCTGACTATGGGCGACGTCTGGGGATATACGGACTCGCAGGAAACGTCTGAAATATCCCCTGATATGTATAACGAATTTTTCTTCCCGTATTATAAAAAGATAAGCGAACGCTTCGGACGTCTCAACTACGGCTGCTGCGAGAGCGTCAGCGCATTCTGGGAAAAGAGCGTGTCAAAGTATGAAAATTTAAGCAAAGTCTCCATTTCGCCGTGGTGCGACGAAGAGTATATCGGCGAAAAACTCAGGGGCAAAAATATAATATATCACCGCAAGCCGTTCCCGAATTATCTTGCCATAGATAAAGTATTTGACGAGAAAACGTTTTCCGAGCATATAGAGAAAACTCTCAGAGCGGCGCAGGGCTGTTTCTTCGAGCTTTCGTACAGGGACGTATATTCGTTGCAGGGCGAAATTTACAGGGGCAAAAAAGCGTACGAAACGATACAAAAATGTATAGATAAATTCTGGAAATAATATAGCAATAATACATGAATAAGGGCGGTGTTCCGCGCGATACTTACGCCGGTAATTCTCGCCCTTGATGTTCAGATAAATCTAATATCCATGCAAAAAATAATTGCACGGGTAACTATGAATGGAGTATATCCATAATCTGCATATAAAATCTGAGATTGTGTATTGTCGCAAGCCTTTGCGCCAACGAATCCCCGATTACTGCGAGATGACGCAAGTACGCGCGCGAATAATTTCTGCAGCAGTAACAGTCGCAGATTTTTGACACCGGGCGCGAATCCCGTCTGTATTTGTCGTCTGTTAAATAATAATATTTATAAAATTCAGAGTTATCTAAATCGCG
>Ga0123357_10000560_pt1 | contig 36706 bp, 32 predicted proteins | sample TergutEmb28metaG_FD_89873 | JGI IMG/M metagenome (GOLD analysis project Ga0123357, IMG submission 89873) | Embiratermes neotenicus P4 segment gut microbial communities from Petit-Saut dam, French Guiana - Emb289 P4 | ecosystem: Host-associated > Arthropoda: Insects > Digestive system > Gut ... | reverse complement strand
CGGTACTACTCAGTATTCACTTAACAGCGGTTTAAAAGGTACGCAAATTATTTACGGCGTTCAATTGGGAGCAACCTATAAGATTAATGATAATCTTTCTGCGTATCTCGGCGCTCGTGCAAGCTTTGTCAGCAACAAATACACCGGTTATATCCACGATATTAAGGCTAATATTGGCGGAGGTAATAATTTAACGAGTGTTAGCCAGTTTTTTTCTGGTACTGCATTTTCTCTGCAACCTTTTATTGATAATGGGATTGGAGGACTTACTTTAAATCAGTTAGCTGCAATGGGAGCGCTTCCACAGGACCAATTCGCCGGATTAACAGCCGGATTAGGAGCTGGTTCAGAAAATATGACTGCAAAGGACGTACAAGATGTACTTTATCAAAAAGCTGCTCAAACTGCCGATAAAGATTTGGATAACAAGCAAAGCGGTTCAGGAGTAGCTCCGATCATCGGTTTTGATTATCATTGGAATGGCTTGAACATCGGCGTTAAATATGAGTTTAAAACCGTTGTGAATGTAAAAAATAAAACAGTAGCTTTCCCCGACGGAATGGAAGGTTTGGATGCTTTCAATGATAGAGTATCCATATCCGTTCCTAATGATATTCCTGCTATGCTGTCTATTGGCGCGAAGTACGACATTATAAAGCCGTTAACGATTTCCGTAGGCTATCATCATTTTTTCGATTCTAACGCCAGAATGGTTGATACCAATAACCAATACAAACAGCAATATATTAACGGAGGGGTTAATGAATATTTAGCAGGATTGGAATACCGCATCAATAAGATGTTTTTAATCAGTTGCGGCACGCAAATCACGCGTCCGGGACTGAAAGATGAATATTTTTCGGATATCAGCTTTGATGTAAATTCCGTTTCTTTCGGATGCGGAGGAGCGATTGATATTACGAAAAACATTCGGGTGAACCTGGCATATTTAATTACCAATTACACCGATCGGAACATATCTTTATCCAATTATAACAATACGTCGGTGCAGGGAAAAAACACTTACGGACGTTCGAATCACGATTTCGGAATCGGAGTGGATTTCAGTTTTTAAACGCCCCTAAATCCCCTGAAGGGGACTTGAGGATGGAAACATTTATCTCTGCGGTTCTCCGTGCCTTCTCAGTGTTACTCTGTGTGAGTGTTTTATAACACGGAGGTTCACAGAGAAGACACAGAGTTACACAGAGATTATTGTTACACGTTGTTTATTTTTCATTCCTTAATCTTTAATATCAAAAATGTCTATCAAAAAAATTTGCGCGTATAACAAGAGTATTGTACCTTTGCTGTACTTATTTAAATAAACAGAAAGCAAAAAAGTTATGCTTGAAAAAATTATCATTCTTGATTTCGGTTCCCAAACCACTCAATTGATTGCTCGCCGCTTGAGGGAGTTGAATGTCTATTGCGAGATTGTTCCATATAACAAGTTTCCTGAAAAGGACGAACAAATCATCGGCGTTATTTTATCGGGAAGTCCTTTTTCGGTGAACGATCCTGAAGCTTTCAAACCGGATTTATCTGCCGTGAGAGGAAAATATCCCATACTCGGAATTTGCTATGGCGCACAATACCTGGCTTACTCTTGTGGAGGAAAAGTAGAAAAGGGCGATTCGAGGGAATACGGTCGCGCCCGTTTGAATCCTGCCGATGCGAACGACCAATTAATGACAAGCATACCGGCGCACTCGCAAGTCTGGATGTCGCACGGAGATACAATTACCGTACTTCCGGAAGGCTTTCGAGTGATTGCTGAAACCGAAGATGTTCAAGCTGCTGCCTTTCGCATTGAAAACGAAAAAACCTGGGGGGTTCAATTTCATCCGGAAGTTTTTCATACGGAAATAGGAACGACACTATTAAATAATTTCCTGCAAATCTGCAATGCTAAAAAAGATTGGACGCCGGCTTCTTTTATTCACGATACCATTGAAAAATTAAAAAAGCAATTGGGCAACGACAAGGTGATTCTGGCGCTTTCGGGCGGAGTGGATTCTTCGGTATGCGCCGTTCTCCTGAATCGCGCTATCGGCAGGAATTTAACCTGTATCTTTGTAGATCACGGACTTTTGCGTAAAGATGAATTTGAAAGCGTACTCGAAAACTATAAACAGTTAGGTTTGAATGTGCTTGGAATCAATGCCAAAGATTATTTCTACAAAGCGTTGGAAGGAGTAGAAGACCCTGAAAAAAAACGAAAAATTATCGGTAAATCTTTTATCGATATTTTTAATAGTGAAGCTCAAAAACTGCAAAATATTCAATGGTTGGGACAAGGCACTATCTATCCGGATGTGATTGAATCGCTTTCGATTACGGGGACGACTATCAAATCGCATCACAACGTGGGCGGACTTCCTGAAAAGATGCACTTGAAATTGATAGAACCGTTGCGATTGTTATTTAAGGATGAAGTCCGGAAAGTCGGATATGAATTGGGTATGCCGGAATATCTGATAAAACGCCACCCATTCCCGGGGCCGGGCTTGGGCGTGCGGATTCTGGGTGCGATTACTCCTGAAAAAGTCCGTATTCTTCAGGAAGCCGATGCAATATTTATTTCCGAATTGAGAGAATGGAACCTTTACGACAGCGTATGGCAAGCCTTTGTCGTCTTGCTGCCCGTACGTTCGGTAGGAGTAATGGGCGATGAACGGACGTATGAAAATGCCGTTGCATTGCGTGCTGTTAACTCAACCGATGCAATGACAGCCGATTGGGCACATCTCCCCTACGATTTTCTTTCCAAAGTATCGAGCGAAATCATCAATAAAGTGCGCGGAGTGAACCGTGTTGTCTATGACATCAGTTCCAAACCTCCCGCTACGATCGAATGGGAATAGTGCGAAATCCTAATTTCATTAGGACTATTGAGGCATCAACCAGCGCTCGTCGTGAACCTTTATCGTATTCGGATTAAAATATAAATCTTCTCTTTTAGGAATTGCGATTTCGTATGTTTGTCCCGTCTTGACAGTCAGTTTGTTGTCACGCAGCCACGGATTATATTCTTTCAACTGCATATAATTCAAATCGTATTGTTGAGAAAAAGCTACAAGATTATCGATCGTTTCCGACACGGTAACCCGTTGTACGGAAACCGTAGGATACAAATCTTCTTTTTTAAGTACAAACCCGTATAAATAAGGATTTTCGAATACTTGCTTGATTGCCGCGATACGAAAGACATAGCGGGAAGTTTCGGTGACAAGCAACAAATCGAGCGTCGAATTAACCTGCTGATTATTCAGAGCTGCAGTTATCTTAGCCATACCGGCATTGTAAGAGGCGGCAACATTCACCCAGCTTCCGTATTTTGCATAAGCGTCTTTGAAGTATTGACAGGCGGCGGCGGTAGCCTTTTCAATATTATAACGTTCGTCAACTTCGGAATTAATAACCAGTCCGTAATCTCTTCCCGTGGATTCCATAAATTGCCAAAGTCCGGCAGCATTCGCAGGCGATAAAGCTCGAATATCCAGATTGCTTTCGATAAGGCATAAATATTTAAAATCATCGGGAACATCATTTTTCTTCAGAATCGGTTCAATGATTGGAAAATAACGGTTGGCGCGCTTCAAATACAACAAAGTCGTCGAATGAAGATAGGTAAACGTATTGATTTCACGGTCGAAACGCTCCCTCAAGTCCAAACGATCCAAGTCTATTTTTTCTCCGCAAAAATAGACTTGACTGGGAATAGGCACCGAATTGGTTTGAGCTAAAGTATATAACTTCTGTTCAAGAACGCCAATCCGGTTTTCAACCGACGCCTCTTTAGTAGATGACAAAAGAAATAAGCCCATCATCACTAAAAAGCCTGTACCCAAAAACAATAACAAAAAATTCGTTTTTTTCATTGTCCTTCTCTTAATTTTTCGATCGTAATATATTAACCGCTTGCTTAGCGACTCGATTTTTCCCGTTAGAATCTTTGTATTCAACAATTACGTAATACACGCCGGTAGGAACAAACCGTCCATTGACCCTGCCATCCCAGCCTTTAGAGGGATCGCTCCATTGAAAAAGCAAATTCCCCCATCGGTTGTAAACATAAGCTTTGAATGAGATCACCGAAGTAAAAGCAACTCTCAATTCATCATTGACGCCGATAGAACTTCCCGGACTAAAAGCGTTAGGGATTTGTATGAACGTATTATCAATTACGACATTGAAAGTTTGTGTCGTATCAGCGCAAACCGACTGAGCGTCGCTTACTTCCAGCGAAACAATATAAGTTCCGTTCTGATCGAAAGTGTATTGTAAAACCGTTCCGGTATATCTGACTTTGGGCGTCAAAACACCGGTTATACTGTCTTGTTGCGAAATTTTCCAGATATAAAGCGCGGCAACCGGATCATTGGCATAAGCGGTAAAAGTATATGTAACCGGAGCGGAACCTCCCATGACATCGTTTGAATCGTAAACCTCGTTTGCGGCAGGCTCTTTGTCCGTTGCGGCAGCATAGTGCGCTTCCACTGCAACGGCAGAGTATTTATTCGAACGGATGGTTTGTTGGATACCGAAACAGGCGGCATACTGGTCGCCGGTTAAAGTATAATAAGTATCCGCTAACGGAGCGGGAACCGTAACGTTGTAAACCTGTGAGGCAGACAGATTCATAGTTACATTTTGCGGCAAAAATTGGTGCGAACCTTCATCCCACGCCACCGTAGCATATTGCAAAACATAAGTCCGGATTAAACTTCCTTGCATGCCGGAAGGCGAATAATAATCAAGCTGATCGGCGCTTACAACAGATGAAACAGTCAACGATGTACATTGATTTTCATCTGCCGCGACATTAACGGATGTTAAACCGGCAGGATGCAGACTATAATCAATAATCCAAATATAATGCGGAGGTTCTTGGGATGAAGAATTAACAAAATAGCCGTAACCATCCAGAAGGACAGCGCTTCCCGTAATATAAGACGAATTTCCGGTTTGAACGCAAGGAATAGCTTCCGCATTGTTGGCATTAGTCTTGTAGCGGTACCACTGATGAGTTCCCTGATTAGAAGAAGTGAAGTTGATTCGGGCGCCTGAAAGTCCGTTCACCAAATAAACTTCCATCCCATTGATGATAGTGTCTACCGGCGTACCGCTTCCTCCGCTCACCGTGTAAGGAGATTGCGCCGCAAGCGATGAAAATAAACTCGCTAAGACCAGAAAAAGTAAACTCCGTTTCATGTGCCAAATATATAATTTTTTTTCTACCTTTGTACCAAATTTATTGAATATTTTAAAAACTATGTCCAAACGACTACTGTTATTATTTGCAATTTTATCTCTCTCCTTATATAACGTAAAATCAGGAGGAGCATTTTATCCGGAGCCTACTTTTTTCTCCCAGGAAGATAACTTTTTTTTGCATACCATTGAGCGAGGTCAAACCGTGTATTCTATCGCTATCATGTATAACGTCTCTGTTGATGATATTTACCGTTTAAATCCGGGGAGCAAAAAGATGATCCGTGCAGGCGATGTTTTAAAAATCCCGCAAGAATCAAGTTCTTATCTTTATCACACGATTCAGCCTCAGGAAACTTTGTATGGACTTTCGCAAAAATGTCACATGAAAGGCGAAGACATTATTGCCGCTAATCCGGGTTTATCGGTTAAAACGTTTACAATCGGAAAAATCATCCGAATCCCGACTAATCTGGTGACTACTCCCATACAAGGTGGAAATGAAGCGGCAAACCGTTCGCAAACCAATTCATTGCTATCTCAAATGAAACCTTCAAGCGAAGTCAATAATATTAAGGTTGCTCTTTTTTTACCTTTCGGAACGGAAGATACTACGATTCAAAAAACCATGCAAAACCAAGTAGTGGAGTATCTCGAAGGTTTTCTTCTCGCATTCAAAGACTTGAAGAAAGAGGGCATTTCCGTTAAATTGCAAACATACGATATTGGTTCCGGAACTAAGGAAATCTCAGCAATATTGAAGAAAAAAGAGATGACGGATGTTGATTTGTTAATCGGCGGATATTTCGATGAACAAATTAGACTGTTATCACAGTTTTCCAACGACAATAACATTCCTTACGTGATTCCTTTTGCACCCCTGAGCAATGAACCTATCAATAATTCGAATGTTTACCAGATAAACACGCCTCAATCCTACATGTATTCCAAAGCTTCGCTGGCTTTTATCAATAAATACGGTAAAGATAATAATATAATTATCGTATCGGACTCGAGCGCATCCAACAAAAAGGAGTTTACCGATTTACTTAAGCAGGATTTGCAGGACAAAAACATTGCTTATAAAACCATTGCATTCGGGACAAATTTTATTAATGATATTACGGCTTTACTAAACCTTAATCAAATGAATGTCATTGTTCCTTCCGACGATTCACCCGAAACTTTGTCCAAATTCATACCGTCGCTGGAATCAATCATCGACGGACAGCCTGATTTTTCCATGTCTTTGTTTGGTTATTCGCGATGGCAAGGACAAAGCGCAAAATATTCTTCCGATTTTTTTCGTTTGAATACGACTTTTTATACCCTATTCTACGCCGAACCGACTTCTTCGGATGTGAAAGTTTTTTACAGTAATTTTTATAAATGGTATACGCGCGTCTTGGATAATAACAACTTCCCAAAATACGGCATCTTAGGCTACGATACGGGAATGTATTTTATCCGGCTAATCCATACTTACGGTTCTCCATTCTATTCTCACATTAATGATTTGAAATATATTGGGTTACAAACAGATTTTTATTTTGAGCGCTTGAGTAACTGGGGCGGATTCATCAATACGAATATGTATTTTGTTAATTATAATAACTCGGATTATTCCATAACAAAGGACATCGTCAAATGAAACGTGTTGCAATAATTCTACTGTTTATTTTCTTTTGGTGCGGAAAACAGGCTTTTTCGCAAACCGATTCATTTACTCCCGAATTATCGTTTGGCGTCAATGGAGGTGTTACGCTCTCCAGAGTAGGCTTCAACTCCATTTATTTTAGCGTTCCTCAAACGCTTCTCCAGCAATATTCCGGAGGAATCGTCGTGCGGTATATTTCAGAAAATCATTTCGGTATTCAGGGAGAATTGAATTATTCCCTGCGCGGATGGAAAGAACGAACGGATGCTACGGTCAATGTGAACAGCTACGCCCGTTCGATTTCTTACGTGGAATTGCCGCTTTTAACGCATATCTATTTTAACTTGGGAAAACGAGTCCGTTTTATTTTCAATGCAGGTCCGCAAGTCTGTTATTATACCGGAGAAAAAAATCTTGTATATGATATAAAAGATGATAAGTTAGACGCAACTAACAACCCGAATCAGACTGTTTCCTACTACGAAACTCACGTTCAACAGCCCTTTGACTATGGTCTGAAAGGAATGTTAGGACTTGAATTTCGCACAAAAGCCGGTTCAATCATTCTCGACGGCAGATACTACTATGGGCTTTCGGATATATTCAACAGTCAAAAACAGCAGTACGCTTGGTTTCAAGCCTCTCATAATCAAGTTATCGGTTTAAATCTTTCTTATTTGTTTCATGTGAAAGGTACCTGAAAAGATTACAAAAAATTATCGGACATCTTTTGAAAAAGGTAAAAATATTTTTTCTAATTTTATAATAACTTTATTTTCAATATATTGTTTTTTATCTTTTTCTCTCGGAATTGCCGGAAAATTGCATCCATTCCATGCTCTGAATCCCCTAAGTTCTCAAAACCACCTCCCCAATCACCCTCGGAAAATGCTCGTATTCCAAAGCATGTACTTTCCTTGCCACGTCCTCCGGCGAATCGGTTGGAAAAACCGGACATTTCGCCTGAAAAATAATCTGCCCTTCATCGTAATTCTCATTCACATAATGAATCGTGATGCCGGACTCTTTTTCTCCCGAAGCAACCACCGCCTCGTGTACGTGCGAGCCATACATCCCCTTTCCTCCGAACTTAGGCAATAAAGCCGGATGAATATTGATAATCCTGCCGGGGTAAGCGCTCAAAAGATTATCGGGAACTTTCAGTAAAAAACCGGCCAAGACGATGAAGTCAATGGTTTCTTCCTGCAAAAACTTCAAAACTTCGCCATTCTCAAAATCATTCTTCTTAAAATAATAAGAAGGAATATTGTATTTTTTAGCCCGTTCATGAACCGGAGCATCGGAGCGATTACTGATAACCACAGGAAATTCCAACTCACAACTATTCATAAAATACCGGATAATATTCTCAACATTAGAACCTGATCCGGAAGCAAACAATGCGATTCTTTTTTTCATATTAACTGTTATCTGCGTTATTCAATGCACAAATTTCGGACTAATGTGCAAGTTTTTTTATGATTTTCTTTTTTCTTTCAATAAAACTGTTTAACTTTGTGGCGCAAAAATAAAACAAATATTTAAATTAATAAATTTAAAATTAACAATTAACAATTAACAATTATGTCTGAAGTTGCAGAACGCGTAAAAAGTATTATCGTTGATAAATTAAGCGTAGAAGAATCGGAAGTAACCAACGATGCAAGTTTCACTAATGATTTAGGCGCCGATTCATTGGATACGGTTGAGTTGATAATGGAATTTGAAAAAGAATTCGGCGTCACGATTCCGGATGATCAAGCAGAAAAAATTTCAACCGTAGGCGACGCTATTGCTTATATTGAAAATTTGAAAAAGTAAGAAACTCAATTTAGAGCTAATGGAACTAAAAAGGGTTGTGGTAACGGGTCTTGGAGCCATAACTCCGTTGGGAAACGATGTAAAAACTACATGGCGTTCTCTTATTGACGGAGTTAGCGGGGCTGGACCCATTACTTTATTTAATGCGGAAAAATTTAAGACAAAATTTGCCTGCGAAGTAAAAGGATTTGAAGCAGAAAACTATTTCGACCGCAAAGAAGCAAGGAAATTAGACCGGTATGCCCAATTCGCCGTAGTAGCGGCAAGAGAGGCAATCGCTGATTCCCGTTTGGATACCGACGAGGAGATAGATAGAGACCGTGTAGGCGTTATTTTTTCATCCGGAATAGGAGGGATTATGACTTTTGATCAGGAAGTAGGAAATTATTTCCAACATTCCGACCTTGGTCCCAAATTTAATCCGTTCTTTATTCCAAAGATGATAGGCGATATAGCCGCCGGTCACATCTCTATTATTTACGGTTTCAGAGGACCGAATTTCGGAACGGTTTCCGCATGTGCATCATCTACTAACGGCGCTATCACCGCATTCGACCTTGTCCGCTTAGGAAAAGCCAACGTCATCATATCGGGAGGAGCGGAAGCTGCCATCTGTGTTTCGGGAGTTGGCGGATTTAATGCAATGAATGCGCTTTCCGTACGGAACGATTCGCCTCAAACGGCTTCCCGTCCGTTCAGCGCAAGTCGCGACGGATTCGTAATCGGCGAAGGCGGCGTTTGTTTGATATTTGAAGAATTGGAACATGCGCTGGCGCGAGGCGCTAAAATATACGCCGAAGTAGCCGGAGGAGGCGCTTCCGGCGACGCTTATCATCTTACCGCTTCCCATCCCGAGGGATTAGGCGCCATTTTGGTAATGAGAAATGCGCTTGTCGATGCGAGATTAACCGCCGCCGATATTGATTATATCAATGTGCATGGAACTTCTACGCCTGTCGGCGATCCTTCCGAAGTGAAAGCGATCAAAGAAGTATTCGGAGATGATGCTTACCGGTTAAACATCAGTTCGACAAAGTCGATGACCGGTCACATGCTGGGCGCTGCCGGAGCGGTTGAAGCAATGGCGTCTGTGCTGGCTGTTCAGAACGATATTGTTCCTCCAACCATTAATCACGAAGCGGGCGACGACGATCCAGAAATCGATTATCAACTGAATTTCACATTCAATCAAGCGCAAAAACGGGAAGTACGCGCCGCCTTATCCAACACGTTCGGATTCGGCGGACACAATGCCTGCATTATCGTCAAAAAATTTGTCAAATAAACGTGAGTAATTCTTTTGTCAAAACGATACGGCTCTTCTTTGATCCAAAGAAAGAGTCGTATTTTGCTTTAAAAAGAATTTTAGGCTTCTTCCCTAACGATATTTCCTTTTACGAAGAAGCTTTGCTTCACAAATCTTCAACCAATGTACGGGGTATTCACAACAACGAACGGTTGGAGTTTTTGGGCGACGCTATTCTTGACGCCGTCATCGCCGACATTGTTTTCAAAAAATTCAAGAATCAAAACGAAGGCTTTCTGACCAATACCCGCTCTAAAATAGTGAAGCGGGAAACTTTAGACCGGATATCCGGTAATTTGGGATTGAATAGATTGGTAATCTCATCCCCACGCATTCATACGCAGAAAAACCACATCATGGGCAATGCGCTTGAAGCTTTTATCGGAGCGGTTTACTTAGATCAAGGCTATCAAAAAACCTATCGTTTTATTGAACGGAAAATCATTTCCGCTTATATCAACATTGATGCGCTTGCTAAAAAAGAAGTAAACTTTAAGTCCAAACTGCTGGAATGGTGTCAAAAAAACAAAGTCCAAATGGATTATCAGTTGTTGGAAAACTTTACGGACAAGGAAAATAATCCGTTTTTTCAGAGCGAAGTCCTTTTGAACGGTTTGATAGCCGGCATCGGGACAGGGTATTCCAAAAAAGAATCGCATCAACAAGCAGCTTGCGAAGCTTTAACAAAAATCAGTTCCAACAAGACATTCGTACAGGAAGTTTTGAGTTCTTTACCCCTTTCTTCCGAACAATGACATTAGTAATATGACAAATACAAAGTTCGCAAATGTTTAATATAAATATAATTTATAACAGAATGAGACACACATTACCAGCCTGCCGATACAACCGGATTGCCGCATAAAGAAAACCAAAGAGAACTATCTCGACACTTATATGGAAATAACTTATAATAAATTTAATGTCAGACTGATAGCCGATTTAAAATTATTTTTGACAGGTGTCCGCACCTCTTAACCAACCGCTTTCTCCTTTATCAAATATTCGGCGATTTGCACGGCATTGAGTGCCGCTCCTTTTTTGATTTGGTCGCCGACACACCAGAACGAAAGTCCGTTGGGATTGGCGATGTCTTTCCTGATGCGCCCTACATAAACCGGATCGTGCGACGCGACGAACAAAGGCATCGGATATACTTTCTTTGAAGGATCGTCCTGAACAACGACGCCTTCGGCTTTCCGAAGCGCTTCCTGTGCTTCCTCGACGGAAACCGGTCGTTCGGTTTCAATCCAAACCGCTTCGGAATGAGCGCGCAACGCAGGTACGCGAACGCAGGTAGCGCTCACTTCCACATCGGAGTGCATAATTTTTCGCGTTTCGTTGTGCATCTTCATTTCTTCTTTCGTATAACCGTTCTCAAGGAAAATGTCGATATGCGGAATTACATTGTAAGCCAATTGATAGGCAAATTTTTCAACATGCGGTTTTTCTCCTTGAACAATTTGTTCGTGCTGGCGAACCAGTTCCGCCATAGCCGCCGCGCCTGCTCCCGAAGCCGATTGATAGGTAGCTACATGGATTCGTTTGATAGGCGAAATGTCATTCAGCGGTTTCAGGGCGACCACCATTTGAATAGTGGAACAGTTAGGATTAGCGATAATTCCGCGTGGGCGGGTTAAAGCGTCGGCTGCATTCACTTCGGGCACAACCAGCGGAACATCTTCGTCCATGCGGAAAGCGCTTGAATTATCAATCAATACGGCGCCATATTTTGTAATTGTTTCGGCAAATTCTTTGGAAGTTCCGGCTCCTGCCGATGCAAAAGCTATATCTACCCCTTTGAAATCATCATTATGTTTCAATTCTTTGACGGTAATCTTTTGCCCTTTAAATTCATATACACTGCCGGCGCTTCGGGTGGAACCGAAAAGCGCCAATTCATCCAACGGAAATCTTCTCTCTTCCAATACGCGCAGAAACTCTTGTCCTACTGCGCCGCTTACTCCAACAATTGCTACTCTCATTTCGTTAATTATTGTTAAATTTAATTTTTATTTAATATTTAGTTTTTTTATTTGAAAAAATAACTATATTTGCACCGTAATTCAATTGTATTTGAATTGAGTTGCAAAATTAACAATTTTATTATTAATCAAAACAAACCAAAACATTATTTTTATGAGAAAAATTATTTTTATGCTACTTGTCGTAGCGCCGTGTTGTGTTTTTTCCCAGATTTCAGACAATTTTAATGACGGATTCTTTCAAGGAAACCGTTCGGTCGCATGGACTGGAGACGTGGAAAAATTTGTTGTAAATTCGGATCTTCAGTTGCAATTAAATGCGCCAACCACAGGGTCTCCCGCTCAATTGGAAACTGCATCCGCTTTATCGTCTAACGCTTATTGGGAATGGTGGATGAAATTCGATTTCAATCCCACATCTTCCAACTATGCTAAAGTGTATTTGTGTAGTGATGCTCCCGATTTAACCGGCGACTTGAACGGTCTTTTTATCCGTGTTGGTTACACGGGCAAAAATCTCTGTTTAATGTCTCAAAAAGGGAAGACTACTAAAATTCTGATCGAAGGGATTGCGAACCGGTTGAATAAAGCGTCGGTATCCCTTCATGTTCAAGCAAGACTGGATAAAGAAGGAACGTTCAGCTTGTACTCAAAATTGGATGACGAACCGGGGTATGTTTTGGAAGGAACCTGTTCTTTGACCGACGTTTTTTCCGGCGCGTATTTTGGAATGGTATGTACCTTTTCTTCCACAAGAAACAAATCGTTCTATTTCGACGATTTTTTGGTTCGCGAGCTAAGAGATGATGAACAGGAAGAAGGAGGAAGCGGAGGCGGCGACACCGTCGAACCGGCTGATCCTACATTACCGGGAGAAGGCGATGTTATTTTTAGTGAAATTATGGCTAATCAAGGAAGTAGTGGCGATGAATTTGTCGAACTGTATAATCGAAGCAATAAGACATTTAACTTAAAAAATTGTTTGTATTTCTACGGAGATAAATCCTACAAACTTCCGGATGCCGTAATTAATCCGCATGACTATTTTGTACTGACGAAAACGACCGCAGCCGCTAATTTTCCCAGCGATATTAAAGTCTATGGCGTAACTTCTTTTCCGACCTTAGCCAATGCCGGAAAGCTGTTGATGTTCGGACTTGATGACGGAACCTTAATTTCCTGGTTTGAATATGCTGATGCAATGTATGGAAGCGCTGAAAAAAAAGCCGGCGGATGGTCGTTAGAATGTATTGATTTGGAAAATAAAAGCAATATGGCTTCCAATTGGACAGGTTCCGATAGCGCCGGAGGAACTCCGGGAAAAGTAAATTCGGTAAATAAAGTCAATCCGGATACCGAAATTCCAACAATCACAGGTATTCAAACTTTATCGGATACGGAAGTAAAATTGACATTCTCCAAGCCGATGAACCGTCAAACGTTGACGAACAAGTCATTATATACGTTAAGCGATAATTCTTATAAAATTACATCGCTGACACCTAACTATCCGCAGGGAACGGAAGTTACACTCCAATTTAATATGCTTCCACCGCAAGGGGTATTGGTTGAATTGGATTTGACCGGCGTGAAAGACCTTTCGGGTTTCGGTTTGGATAACAAAACAATATTGCTTGGCTCAGGCTATGAAGCGTCGGCAAACGATATTGTAATCAACGAAATTTTATTCAATCCGCCTGCAGGAGGCAACGAATACGTCGAAATTTATAACAGATCGGATAAAGCGTTTGATTTACGGTTTTTAAGTATCACCAGCCGCAAACCCTCCGATGGATCGCTGAATAAATTGTATGCGTTGGCATCGACTCCTTTATTACTTCAACCGCAACAGTATCTGGTAATAACCAAAAGTCAGGATTTGGTTTGTTCGTTTTACGAATGCCGCCCGTCTTCTACGTTTGTCGAACTGAGTGTTATGCCTTCTCTTGCAAATACTTCAGGAACTGCCGTATTGATGAATAACCAAACCAATGAAATTATTGATGAATTTGCATATAATCAAAATATGCATGATGCAGGTATCAGTAACAAAAAAGGAATTTCACTTGAGCGGGTAGATTTCAACCGTCCTACAAACGATCCGCAGAATTGGCATTCGGCTTCTGCTGCAAGCGGTTTTGGAACGCCTGGCTATCAAAATTCACAAAACGATTCCAAGACAGGAATTGAAGAAGGAATCACGATAGCAAATCCGCAAATAAGTTCGGATAATTATGTCATTCATTACCGTCTCCAATCGCCGGGCTATCGTTGCCGGGCGTATGTCTATGATATGATGGGACGAAAGGTTACCGTCGTTGCTAATAACGAATTGCTGGGAATAGAAGGCGATTTAACATGGAATGGTAAAAAGGGGACAGGGCAAAAACTTGTTTCCGGTATATATCTTCTTTACATGGAAGTATATGATATGAACGGAATTGTAAAAACGTTCAAAAAGCCGGTAGTAGTGAAATAATTTATGAACGCGGATGACACGGATTAACGCGGATTTTTTATTACGGATATTCATTATTATCTGTGAAAATCCGTGTTATCTGCGTTATCTGCGTTCCTTTCAAAAAATAAAACCGCTGAAAGGCGTTAATTATTCTGCAAAAAAGTTATCTTTGCATCTTGGTAAAAGAAAAGAATCGCTATGGCAAAAGAAATTGTGGAAACGCCTTTAATGAAACAGTATTTTGAAGTTAAATCGAAACATCCCGATGCTATCTTACTGTTTCGTGTGGGCGATTTCTATGAAACATTTTCCGAAGATGCAATTGCGAGTTCCGAGATTTTAGGAATTACATTAACGCGAAGAGCAAACGGAGCGGCTCAATTTGTCGAATTGGCCGGATTTCCGCACCATGCGCTGGATACTTATTTGCCTAAATTGGTTCGAGCGGGAAAACGGGTTGCCATTTGCGACCAGTTAGAAGACCCCAAGCTAACTAAGAAGTTGGTGAAACGGGGAATTACCGAGCTGGTTACTCCGGGTATTTCCATCAATGACAGCATACTTAATAATAGAGAAAACAATTTTTTAGCTGCCGTTCATTTCAATAAAAGTATTTGTGGAATCGCTTTTTTTGATATATCAACCGGCGAGTTTCTGGTTGCCGAAGGACCGGTGAATTATATCGATAAACTGATTAACAATTTTGCACCCAAAGAAATTCTGTTGGAACGCACCAAACGCAAACAATTTGCTGAACTGTTCGGTTCGCGGTTATTGACTTTTGAAATGGATGACTGGATTTTTACCGAAGATACGGCAAATGCCCGCTTGCTAAAGCAATTCGAAACAAAAAATCTTAAAGGATTCGGAATTCAACATCTGACAAATGGAATTGTTGCTGCAGGAGCAATACTGCATTACCTTGATATTACTCAACATACGCAAACCGGTCATATCACTTCCATTTCCCGCATAGAAGAAGACCGCTATGTCCGCTTAGACCGGTTCACTGTTCGCAGTCTTGAATTGCTGAGTACGATGAACGAAGGTGGAAAATCACTCTTGGATGTTCTGGATAAAACCATTACTCCTATGGGCGCGCGGATGCTGAAACGTTGGATTGTTTTTCCTTTGAAAGAAATTAAACTGATTGACGACCGATTATCGGTGGTTGAATACTTTTTCAAGATACCGGAATTAAAGGAGCTACTGGAAAAACAACTTCATTTAATCGGAGATTTGGAACGCATTATATCGAAAGTAGCTGTCGGAAGAGTGAATCCACGGGAAGTCGTACAATTGAAAATCGCTTTGCGGGCAGTCGAACCCGTTCGGGAACTCTGTCTCCAATCGGAAGAATCCAGTCTTCGCGCTATTGGAGATCAATTGAATTGTTGCGAATTAATCCGGGATAAAATAGAGAGACTGATTGTACCGGATCCACCTGTTTTGTTGACTAAAGGCAACGTAATAGCCAAAGGAGTGAATGAAGAATTAGATCAATTGCGGGAAATCGCCTTTTCCGGAAAAGATTATCTATTGCAGGTGCAACAACGGGAAAGCGAACGAACGGGAATCCCTTCGCTAAAGGTAAGCTACAATAATGTGTTCGGATATTTCATTGAGGTTCGCAACACGCACAAAGACAAGGTTCCTTCCGATTGGATTCGAAAACAAACCTTAGTCGGCGCAGAAAGATATATTACAGAAGAGTTGAAAGTTTATGAAGAAAAAATTTTAGGAGCGGAAGATAAAATTGTTTCATTGGAAGCTAAAATTTTCAACGACTTAGTTCTTGAATTGAATGAATATATTGCGCCTGTTCAAATGAATGCCAATTTGATCGCCCAGATTGACTGTCTTTTATCTTTTGCAAAGATTGCTCAACGGAATAAATATTTCCGTCCGCAAATCAACGACAGTCTTGTGCTGGACATAAAAGGCGGAAGGCATCCGGTGATTGAAACGCAACTTCCTTCGGATGAACCTTATATTCCCAACGATGTTTTTTTGGATGATAAAAAACAGCAAATTATCATTATTACAGGACCGAATATGGCGGGAAAATCGGCGCTGTTGCGGCAGACTGCTTTGATTACATTGATGGCGCAGATCGGTTCGTTTGTTCCTGCCGAAACCGCTGCCATCGGAATCGTCGATAAAATTTTTACCCGCGTTGGCGCCAGCGATAATATTTCGCTGGGAGAATCCACTTTTATGGTAGAAATGAATGAAGCGTCCGATATTTTAAATAATCTTTCCGAACGAAGTCTGGTGCTTTTTGACGAATTAGGACGAGGCACTTCTACTTACGACGGTATTTCCATTGCCTGGGCAATTGTCGAATACATCCACGAGCATCCGCGATGCCATGCCAAAACGCTTTTTGCTACGCATTATCATGAATTGAATGAAATGGAAAAATCGTTCAAACGAATTAAAAACTACAATATTTCGGTGAAAGAAGAAAATAACAAAGTCATCTTTCTGAGAAAATTAGTGAAGGGCGGAAGTGAACATAGTTTTGGAATCCATGTAGCAAAAATGGCGGGGATGCCGCAAAGCATTGTGAAAAGAGGAAATGAGATTCTGAAACAATTGGAAACAGATAACAGGAAAACAGGAATTGCGAAGCCCATGAAAAAACTTTTATCTGAACGGGAAGGTTACCAATTGAGCTTTTTCCAATTAGACGATCCGGTGCTTTCACAAGTGCGCGATGAAATAAATAATTTGGATGTAAACAATTTAACTCCTATTGAAGCGTTAAATAAGTTGAACGAGATCAAGCGGATTTTGCGAAATAAATAAATGACTTCAACTCTCAAACAAAAAACAGCGTCCGGTCTTTTCTGGGGAGGCTTCAGTAGCGGGATTCAACAACTAATTGTTCTCATTTTTGGAATTTTTGCAGCGAGGATTATAGGTCCGAAAGATTATGGTTTGTTTAGTATGTTAACCATTTTCGTTGCAGTTGCTTCAATAATTATTAACAGCGGCTTCTCAATCGCCTTGACAAATAAAAAAGATGCAACGCATAAAGACTATAATGCAGTTTTTTGGTTTACATTTTATGTCGGATTATTCCTGTATATTGTTCTTTTTTTCGCAGCGCCTTTGATAGCTAAATTTTATGATAAGCCCGCTTTGGTCAACTTGTCGCGATTTGTGTTTATCAGTTTCTTTTTCGGCGGGTTAGGTACCGCTTCGTATGCAGTCATGTTTAAACAATTGATGGTGAAACAACAGGCGGTAATTGACCTGGTTTCTCTGTTGATATCTGTGAGCGTCGGAGTTGTTGCTGTAATTAAAGGGCTTGGCTATTGGGCGCTTGCTATACAATCTGTAGTAAACATTTTTTTCACAGCAGTATTACGGTTATTGATAGCGCCCTGGCGACCAACATGGGGATTTCGATTAGATCCGATCAAAGAAATGTTTCCGTTTAGTTCTAAAGTTTTTCTTACCAATTTATTTGTTCAGATTAACGATAATTTTCTTACCGTAATTATAGGTAAAATTTTTAATGCGGAACAACTTGGGTTTTATAACCGGGGGAAAACATGGGCTAATATGGGAAATCAATTTACCGGCGGAATGATTAATTCTATCGCCCAACCGGTTTTGGTACAGATAAACAATGATAAAAATCGTCAAGCAGGCGTAGTAAGGAAAATGATACGATTCGGAGCGTTTATTTCTTTCCCTTCGATGTTGGGTTTAGCTTTTGTTGGAAAAGAATTTATAGTAATAACTATTGGAATAAAATGGCTTCCCAGTATTCCTTTTCTGCAACTTTTTTGCATTTGGAGCGCCTTTGTCTTTCTTTTGAACTTGTTTACCAATGTCGTTTATTCGCATGGAAAATCGGATATTTATATGAAGATTATTATATTAACCGGTTTATTGCAATTGATTGCAGCGCTCTGTTTGTATCCGTTGGGATTATTATGGATGGTAGTAGCGTACATTGGAATATCTTTTTCCGCTTTGTTGTTATGGCAAAGATATGTCTATAAACTAATCGGATTGAAGTTGATGGATATTCTGAAAGATATCCTGCCTTATCTGGGAATAACCATTTTCTGTTTTCTAATTGCATGGATAGCGACAAAAAATATTCATAATATTTACGGATTGCTTGCGTCTAAAATAGTAATATCTGCATTTTTGTATATCTTTGTGATGAAAATCAGCCGTTCGGTGATATTTCAAGAAAGCATGGAATATTTGATGAACTTTTTAAAAAAGCAAAAAATAAATAAATAAGTAAAAATGATAATTTCTCCTAAAATAACCCATCTACCTGTTATATGGGAAATAAGAAAGTTCGCTTTGTATAGTTTGTCGTCGTTGAAAGCATTATTCAAATTCAGAAGTATTGTTGTAATATATGATAGCATCATCGATTTTCCGGTTTGGTGGAAACACCAGCAAAGAAAGAATGAGCCTTTAAAGACCGATCTGCCTTGGATTACATTTAAAGCTGAACGTTTTCTCCGTAAAATATTGCGAAAAGATATGATTGTATTTGAATACGGATCAGGAAGTTCAACATTGTATTTTTCGCGGAGGGTCGCACGTATTTTCTCAATTGAACATCACAGGGAGTGGTTTGAACATATTCAGCAAATACTCAGCGAACAGTCAATAAAAAATGCAGATTGCCGCTTGATTGAGCCGGAAACTTTGACCGAAAATCAACCAAACGTTTATCTCTCTTCATCGTCTTTGGATAAAAACAAAAGTTTTGAATCTTATGTAAAAAGTATTGATGCTTTTCCTGACGAATATTTTGATATAGTAGTGGTTGACGGAAGGTCGAGAACCAACTGCATTGCCCATGCAAAAACCAAAATAAAACAGGGAGGATATATGGTGGTTGACAATTCGGAAAGAGCTTATTATTTCGACGGTAACGATTTTTTATCGAACAAAAAAGAATGGGAAGCGCTTCATTTTATAGGCTCTGTCCCCTATTCGTTCGGATTTTCAAAAACATCCTTTTTTCATAAAAAATCAACATAGTATGTCGCAACACTTGAATTTGAAATTAGCTCCGATTGCTTTATTCACATACAATAGACCCCGGCATACGAGAGAAACGATTGAGGCGTTGCTTCTGAACGACCTTGCAAGTGAAAGCGATCTGATTATTTTTTCCGATGCTGCGAAAAACGATGCTGCAATCAATGGAGTGAACGAAACGCGCCAATATCTGAAAACTATTACCGGTTTTAGATCTGTTCAAATTATTGAAAGAGAATCAAATTATGGTTTGGGAAATAATATTATCGACGGCGTTTCTAAAGTTATTGGCGAATTTGAACGGATTATCGTATTGGAAGATGATTTGCTGACTTCACCTTATTTTCTTCGTTTTATGAATGAAGGGTTAAACAAGTATGAATATATTGATGACGTAATTAGTGTTCATGGCTATGTATATCCGATAAAGGGAGAGCTCCCTGAAAATTTTTTCTTAATTCATACTGACTCTTTAGGGTGGGGAACATGGAAGAGAGCGTGGAATATTTTTAATCCTAATGGACAAGAAATTTTAGATCAGATAGAACAAAAAAACTTATCAAAAGAATTCAATTTCAATTCATCCTACAATTTTATCAAGATGTTAAAAAAGCAAATAAATGGGGAAAATAATTCTTGGGCGATTCGATGGTACGGATCAGCTTTTTTAGAAAATAAACTTTCTCTTTTCCCTCAAAAATCACTTGTTTTTCATAATGGAGGTGATAATACGGGAACCAATTGCGTATATGACTCTTGGTTAGATGTAAATTTGTCAGAAAAGGAAATACCTGTTTTAGAAAATCTACCGTTAGAAGAAAATAAAAAAGTTCGATATTTGTATGAGTGTTTTTTTAACACCGTAAAAATACCGCTTACCATAAAGATAAAAAATAAGTTAATACGATTATGGCGATAAAAGTTATAAGAAATTTTTTTGCAACACTCAGAACTCCAATATCCTTTGAACGTATATCTGTAAAACCAATCACTTGTGATTTTGGATTATCACGCGGTACTCCCGTAGATCGTTATTACATATCCGCTTTTTTACGAAAGCATGCTGCCGACGTAAAAGGCGCGACGCTTGAAATTGCAGAAAGTACCTATTCAAAAGAATATGACAATGGGGTAACATCTTTTGAAGTTCTTCATGTGGACAACTCCAACCGAAAAGCAACAATTATAGGGGATTTAACCAAGTCCGACAGTCTTCCCGAAAATAAAATTGATTGTTTTATCTGTACGCAAACACTCAACTTCATTTTTGATTTTAAAAAAGCAATAGAAGGATGTCATAAATTACTTAAAAAAGACGGAGTATTTCTTGGAACTGTCAGTGGAATTTCTCAAATCTCCCGTTATGATATGGAACGTTGGGGCGATTATTGGAGATTTACGGATTTATCTATAAAAAAACTGTTTGAAGAATATTTTGGCGCGGAAAACATTGTAATTGAAACATTTGGAAATGTGTTTGCCGCAAATGCTTTTTTACAGGGAATAGCTGTGGAAGACCTTGAAAATACAGATATACTCGACGAAAAAGATCAAGATTATCAGGTGATTATTACGATTAGAGCCATAAAAAGATGAAAATGAAAAAATTTCTCCAAAATATATTGGACAAATATGATTATTACCTGTATAAAAACAATATAGTAATTGGAAATCAATCTTATAAATGGTGCTCTATTCCCGTGCCGCCCAATTATCCGAGGCAAAGCCAGACTCATCCTTCCATCATTTTTTCCTCTGAAAAATGGAACGGATATGCGTATTGGATTGCAACAACTCCATATCCGAATGGCGACGTAGGATATGAAAATCCTTGTATTTATAAATCAAATGATTCCATTAATTTTTTGCCGGTAAAAAAGAATCCGGTTTTGGATTATCCCGGAAATAATGCATTTAATTCAGATCCAGAGTTATTTTTTCATGCGGATAAACTTTTTTGTATTGTAAGAGAAAATGAAAATGCAAATTATTTAAGAGAAATAAAATTATTATCATCTTTCAACGGCGACGATTGGAGTTCGCCAAAAACAATATATACGAGCAATGATCAGAATAGGCAATTATTATCGCCTTCGTATATAATGCGGAATAAGAAGCATTTGATTTATTTTCTGAATGGAGATGCCGGTGTTGGAAGAAATGGAAAATGTACAGGAATTGAAATCATAGAATCGGATAATTTAAATGGTGATTTTAAATTATCAGACTTTGGAAATTTTATAAATAAGGATGATGTTAAAATTGAGCCTTGGCATTTTGATTTATTTGAGTATGAAGATCGTCTGTATATGATATTTTGCGGGAGGAATAAAGGCGAAACTACATTTAGAAATCCAATGTACACTTATCTTGCCGTTTCGGATGATTATGTCAATTTTAAAATTTTCTCGAAACCGGTTATAAAACATTTGAAATCATACAGACCTTCGGCATACATTGATAACGAAGGTATGTTGTGCCTCTATTTCTCAACTGTAGGAAATTTCTTAAATGATAATTCGGACAGAAATATTGCACGAACATCAATTCCATTTCATGAATTGCTTGGGGAGATAAATAAATGAAAGTGATATTACTAAATACCTCTGAACGAACCGGCGGCGCTGCCGTTGCCGCTAATCGTTTGATGAAAGCGTTGATTAATAACGGAATCAAAGCTAAAACGCTGGTATTAAATAAACAAACAGATGATAAAAATGTGATCTCTATTCAATCGTCTTTTCTTAAAAGAAAATTTGCCCTGTTGAATTTTTTTTGGGAGAGGTGGATCATTTTCATTCATAATCGTTTTAGCCGGAAAAACCTGTTTAGAGTTTCAATAGCGAATACAGGATTTGATTTGTCCAAGCATCCATTGGTGAAAGAGGCTGATATTATTCATCTTCATTGGGTTAACCAAGGATTTTTATCTTTAAGCGGATTAGAGAAATTACTTAAAATGGGGAAACCCGTTTTTTGGACTATGCACGACATGTGGGCTTGCACAGGCATCTGTCATCATGCAAGGGAATGCAATAATTATCAAACGCACTGTCACGATTGTTTTTATTTTAACAACCCCGGTCGTCGCGATTTATCGTTTCAATGTTTTAATGAAAAGAAAATAATATACCAATCCAGAAAAATAATTTTCATAACTTGCAGCCAATGGTTAAAAACCAATGCCGAAAAAAGCGCTTTGCTCTCAGGTCAAAAAATATTTTCAATTCCCAATCCGATAGATACCTCGCTTTTCAAACCGATGAATAAAGGTTTTTGCAGAAAAAAACTTAATTTACCGAACGATAAAAAACTGATTTTATTCGGAACTGTAAAAATTTCCGACGAAAGAAAAGGAATCCATTATTTGATAAAAGCCGTTGAATTTTTATCTCAACAACCGGAAGCAAGTAATATCGAATTAGTAATTTTCGGAAAAACAAACAGTAATCTGTTAGATATTTTTACGCTTAAAGTGAATTATCTGAACTATTTATCAAATGAAGAAGATATTATCGCCTTGTATAATGCGGTTGATGTTTATGTAACTCCTTCATTGGAAGAAAATTTACCCAATACAATTATGGAATCCATGTCTTGTGGAACCCCTTGCGTCGGATTTAATATAGGAGGCATTCCGGAGATGATCGATCATCAACAAAATGGTTATGTAGCCGAATACATGAATGCGCAGGATATGGCAAACGGCATTCATTGGGTATTGAATAAAACAGATTATAGTGAATTATCAAACAATGCCCGAAAGAAAGCGGAAAATGGTTATTCTGAAGAAATAGTTGTAAAACAATATATTGATACATATAAAAGATTTAATTAATTCTATTTTAACACATTAGAAAACAGTTAATAAAAACGAGGGATTTTTATACAGAAATTTTAAAATACAGAAAGAAATTAAGCAATCATGTTATTAAAGAAACATCTCAAAAACAATGGTAGAATACGCCCAAAGGTATATAAGTATAACAAGGATATTGCTATAATGGACTGTTTCCCAGCATTGAAGGTATCCCGTTATAAAAATAAAAATAGTAGTGATAAGAATTATGCAGAATTTGTATAGAATAAAGGCTTATTTTTTATCAACTACTTTAATGTATTTGCGGGTATCGCCGAAATCGGCAATGTATTAAAGTAGAATTAAGAATTAACACTAATAAAAATATAAGAATGGAATCATCTGTTAAAATTAAAGAGGCATATTCAAATCAATATGAAAACTCTATGATAGAGTGGAGAACTAAAGCGGCAAAATATAAAGCCAAAAACATAGTTGATTTATCAAAAACGATAGAATTTAATTCAGTTTTAGAAGTAGGCAGTGGAGAAGGATCAATATTATATTGGCTTTCTCAATGGGAGTTTTCAAAAAATCTAAATGCCATAGAAATATCAGAAAGTGGAATTGAAATTACAAAATCAAAACAAATTGAACATTTAAAAAGCATACAACTATTTGATGGATATAATATACCATTTGAAGACAACTTCTTTGATTTGTTGATTTGCTCACATGTAATGGAACATGTCGAACACGAACGAATATTATTAAGAGAAATTAAAAGGGTATCAAAATATCAAATATTTGAAGTTCCTATTGATTTTAGCTTTTATGTAGATAAAAAAAGTAACCATTTTTTATCTTATGGTCATATTAATATTTATACTCCAGCTTTGTTTAGATTTCTGTTGATGTCAGAAAAATTTAAAATCGAAAGCGATAAATGTTATCTATATGAAAATGAGGTATTAAGACATTCATTTAAAAATAATAGAATTGGGTTCTACACGGTAAAAATTAAACACTTGATATTGAAGATATTTCCTTTTTTACTTGGTATAAAACCAAGCTCCTACGTGGTTCTTACAGAAAAACTTGACGATGAATTATCCATATTTTAATGTTAATACTAAAATTAGAAGATAAATCAAAAACATAGCAATACCTTCATTTTATTTGGTGAAACAAATAAAAAATTTGAAAATTTTATATACATTTGTGGTGAATTTTAATACTATTTCTCGTTTATGTACAGGTTGGGATTTATACTTACTTTTATTATTATATCCTTATCGTCAGGATATTCGCAAATTGACAAAATAATAAAAGACTTTGTTTCCTCAAAACCGGAAACTGAGGAACAGACCGATTCGGCGAGGATTCGCGATTCCTTGACGATAGCGGAACTTAACGAAAAAATTCAGCAATTAAGTCAAAATGAGATTCTTATTCAGGAGCGATTATTGGCTTATGAACAATGGAGAGAAGCTGATTCGCTATCCCGCCTTCAACGAAAGGAATTGATTGACTCATTGAGGAATGTCACTCAGGGAATGCCGGTAGTTGTCGAAGGAGATACGCTTTTTTCCATTTATCCGATTCGAGGGATAAGTTCGGTTGCCACTCGCGCCGGCAATATTTCGCACATGGTTCGGTTATTGGGCGGCGACCGGAGGGTGAAGCCCGATTCCATCAATCTTTTGCCGTTGGATGGATATACTGAGATAACGTACGACGACAGGGCTATTATCATTTTGTCGGACGATGATGCGCTTTGGATGAATATGCCCCTCGATTCGTTGGCAAAAGTCTATCGGGAAAAGATTGTCGCTGAAGTGAAACATCTTCAGGAAAATAATAACCGGAAAGATATAATCAAGCGTTCATTGGAATTTGCGGGTGTTATCATTGCGCTGGGATTGTTTTTTTATGGGTTGAACTACCTGTTCAGGAAACTGAAGATTCTTGCAAAAAAACGGATTGAATCGAAATTTACATCAACTTCAATCCGCATTTCCCGGTTTCTGAATTTGAAACAGGCGCTCAGAGTTACATTTTTTACGATGAATGTGTTGCGATACGTCTTGATGCTTCTGGCTTTAGTCATAGCCATTCCTATCCTGTTCTTCATATTTCCTCACACAAGAGATATTGCCGAAACACTGTTCGGATATATACTGACGCCCGTCAAATCTATTTACGCTTCTACGATTGCATATATTCCGAATTTGTTTACTATCATTATTATTTGGTTGATCATCCATTATATACTAAAAGGATTAAAATATATCAGCAATGAAATTGGAGCGGGACGGTTGAAAATTTCCGGATTTTTTCCCGATTGGGCGTCTCCGACCTTCAACCTGATACGTTTTTTTCTGTACGCATTTATGTTAGCCTTGATTTACCGTTATTTGCCCGGAGCCGACAACGGCGTTTTCCAAGGCATTTCGGTATTTATAGGAATCATTGTATCGTTGGGTTCAACAGCCGTAATCGGAAACATTGTTGCCGGATTTGTTATCATCTACATGCGTCCGTTCAAAATAGGCGACATGATTAAGCTGAACGATACCGTTGGAAGAGTGATCGAAAAAACGCCTTTCGTTACACGGATATGCACATTAAAGAATGAAATCATCACCATTCCAAATTCGTTTGTTCTGTCTTCTCATACAACCAATTATACTGCTTCTGCCGATAATTACGGACTGATTATCCACACTTCGATTGGCGTCGGTTATGATGTTCCGAACGAGCGGGTGCATGAATTATTAATCAAAGCCGCCCGAATGACGAAAGGAGTACTGAGCGACCGAGCCCCGTTTGTGCTGGACAAAAAATTTGAAGATCTTTACCAGTTGTATGAAATCAACGCCTATATTAAGGATGCGAATGCAATCAGCAGAATTTCTTCCGACCTGCATCACACCATCCAGAATGTATTCATTGAAGCCGGAATCGAACTGCAAGTTCCTTTCGTTGTTTCTCAAACAGAGTCGGCGTCTAATTTGAAATGATTACCAATCTTCATCAACCGGCAAACGCCTTCCTGTTTATTCTTTTTGAAGGCGCAATAGCGCCTACGGATTTATAGCCGTGTGCGACAGCGCACGGTTGAAAGTGAATTTCGCAAGCATTGGATTTAATTTTTCCCAAACGGCATCGACTGTCAACAAATCAAATTTTGTAGCGAAGTTTAATTTCGGATTTTTTGCCTCTTCTTCGGAAATATCGGCAGGTTCTATTCCCTGATAGCGTTCATTAGCGCCTGGCAACCATACGCGTTTGCTGACGGAAGGCGGATAGATAGCAAAAGAAGGTATCCCGAGCGCTTGAGAAATGTGGCGCGTACCTCCTTCGTTTCCAAAGAAAAAGCCGGAGAGACTTAACAAGGCGGCTAATTCCCGCAAATTATCCGCTTTGACGCTGGTGAATACGCGCGGATGATTATGCATCCGGTTATGCAATTGAACGGCAACCGCTTCTTCCGCTTTGCCGGCGAAATTGAAAATCAACTGAGCGTCGTAGCGCTCGATGATTCGTTCCAAGATCAGGCGCATTTTCTCTCCATCCCACACTTTATGGGGAATACGTGTTGCGACCGTACAAGTAATCACCGGTTTGGAAAAATCAACGCCGGCATTTTCCATCTTGGCGCGAAAAGCGGCTTGTTCTTCCGGAGTAACACGCAAAGTAAAATCCGGATAGTAAACAACTTTGAAATATTTCTCCAGCGGATGAAGCAAATGTAAAAGATGGCTTACTTTATCGATGCGGTTATCGTGTACAGACCGGTAGTTATGCAGAAATAAATTATAGGTTTTCTTCCATCCGATACGGTAAGGCGTTTGAAGGGAAAATATGGAAAACCAGAGGGTTTTCATCGTAGTGCGGGTATCTACAATCAAATCATATTTGCCGGAATTCATAACACTATGAACCTTTTGAAGATAGGTGTTCCATTGAGTCATTTCTTCTTTTGCGAAAGAAATAATGCGGTCTATGTCCGGATGATTTTCAAACAAAGGCGCTATTTCCGCATTGAGAACGTAATCAATGGTTGCATCAGGGAATGTTCTGCGAAGCGAGGAGCAAACAACGGTCGAAAGCACGGCGTCGCCGACCCTTCTAAATCGCAGTACAATGATTCGCCGTACGGGGTTCATCAATATCTCAGCCATTTCACAATTTCGCCATACGTCGGTTTTTTCCCATACATCAATATACCGACACGGTAGATTTTAGCCGCTAATTTAACAATGAGAATTACGGTGAGAAACAGCAGGACAATCGACAAAAGCATTTGCCACCAGGGAACGCCGAACGGGACGCGAACCATCATCACTATCGGCGAAGTTAATGGAACTATGGACGCCCAAAACGCTAAAGGTCCGTCGGGATTTTGCGCGCTGAAGATTCCCGCATAAAGTGCAAACAGAACCAGAATAGTAATCGGCATCATGTATTGTTGCGTATCTTCCTGACTGTTGACCATTGCCCCTATAGATGCAAACAGGGAAGCATACATCAAGTAACCGCCGATAAAAAACAGTATAAAATAGAAACAGATTGCCGCCATATTAACGGCTTCGAATAATCCGCCTATTTTTTGAAACATGTTGAAATTTCCGGGTAAAAGCGCGCCAGAGAAGCTGACTCCAAAAAGGAGTACAGCCCAAATGGCAAATTGCGTCAGCCCGACCAATCCGATGCCTATCAGTTTTCCCATCATCAGGTCGAAGGGTTTAACCGACGATACGATGACTTCCACAATGCGGTTGGTTTTTTCTTCCATGACGCCTTGCATCACCATCGCTCCGTAGATGAAAATGAACATATAAATCAAAGTCGTAAATATTAAGCCTACACTGGAAGCAAATGCCGACGAAGTCTGTATCTCTTTTCCGGTTGTGTCCGTCTTAATGGTTTTTATTTTAAGATACACTTTGCTGTCTTTGATAATATTCTTCAAATTAGGAATTTGGTATGAATCTAATTTTTTATTACTTAGATATTCATTCAATTGTGAAGTGATAGTGGTTTCAGCGCTCTGCACTATTTGTTTGTAAGAATAAAGCGTAATGGCATTGGGATTCTTCAGCAGGTCGTCCGTAATAACGAGGGTAGCATAAACCGATTCATCGGAATTTTTCCGGAACTCTGAAAATCCATTTTTTGCTTCGATAAACACATACTGGTCGGTATTTTTGAGGAGCGGAAGATATTCGCCTGTTTCATCGGCAACAACAATCACTTTTGCCTGCTTATCCTTAATCGACGACAGGAAAAAAATTCCTCCAATCATCGCAACGATAAGAACCGGCATTAAAAGCGTAAGAATAATAAACGATTTTTTTCTGACACGGGTTAAATATTCCCGCCTTATAACAATTCCTATTTTGCTCATATACTGTTGTTTTTTGTAACTGTTTGAATAAAGACGTCATTCATGGAAGGTATTTCTTCTTCGAATGAAAGAATTTCGTTTTTTTGCAATAAGAGGGACAGAAAATCAGAATTGGATAAATGCTGTAGGCTTCTTACCCGAAACCAATTGACATAGAAATGTTTTCCAGTTTCCAAAATTTCGCACAAAGCGGGGTCAACATCCAAAATTTCATTTTCGGTTTGCAATTTGAAAATATGCTTTTTATGGCGCATACGAATTTCGGCGACGCTACCGCTCAAGACAACCTCCGAACGATTAATCAGAGCAATCTCATCGCAAATTTCTTCAACGGAAGCCATGTTGTGCGTAGAGAAAATAATGGTTTTCCCTTTTTCTTTTAACTCTAATATTTCGTTTTTCAACAACTCGGTATTCAACGGGTCGAAACCGCTGAACGGTTCGTCGAAAATCAGCAATTCCGGTTCGTGAACAACCGTTATGATAAACTGTATCTTTTGCTGCATTCCCTTTGAAAGTTCTTCCAACTTCTTGTTCCACCAGGAGAGAATGTCAAACTTTTCGAACCAGACTTTCAGCCGTTTTTTTGCTTCGACAGCCGTCAAGCCTTTCAAACGAGCCAAATAAATCGCCTGTTCCCCTACCTTCATTTTATTGTACAATCCTCTTTCTTCCGGCAAGTAACCGATATTGTAGATATCTTCGGGCGCAGAAGGACGATTTTTGAATATTATTTCTCCGGAATCGGGAGCGGTAATCCGGTTAATGATCCGGATCAAAGTGGTTTTTCCGGCGCCATTAGGACCTAACAATCCGAAAATTTTTTGCTCGGGAACTTGTATGCTCACGCGATTCAGCGCTAAATGTGCGTCGTATTGTTTAACAACCTCTTTTGTCTCAAGAAAAATCATAAGAATGAAATTTTTTGTAAAGGTAAATAATTTTTACAAAAAATACTACCTTTGCGTTTTAAAATATGTTTTTAATGAACTGGTACAGTACGAATCGACATGTTCCTTTAGCTACGCCTGAAGAAGCCGTTCTGAAAGGATTAGCAAGTGACAAAGGACTTTACATGCCTGAAAAAATTAACGTTCTGCCCAACGGCTTTTTTGAAAACATCGCGGAAATGACTTTTCAAGAAATGGCTTTAATTGTAGCTTCGGCATTTTTCGGCGATGAAATAGAGCTTGGCGAGCTGAAAGCGATTGTTGATGATACGCTTTCTTTTGAAACGCCGCTGGTTCCTGTAAAAGATTCTGTTTATAGCTTGGAATTGTTTCATGGACCAACGCTTGCATTCAAGGATGTAGGCGCTCGGTTTATGGCGCGTTTGCTTAGCTATTTTATTAAAAAACAAAGTATTAAAGATATAAAAGTTTTAGTTGCCACATCCGGCGATACGGGTAGCGCTGTTGCCAACGGATTTCTCGGCGTGGACGGAATACACGTTTATGTGCTGTATCCCAAAGGAAAAGTAAGCGCTATTCAAGAATATCAATTTACTACTTTAGGACAAAATATTACCGCTCTTGAGATAGACGGCGCTTTTGATGATTGTCAGGCTTTGGTGAAAGCCGCTTTTTTAGACAAGGAATTGAACGGCAAGTTCCGGCTGACTTCGGCTAATTCCATCAATGTCGCCCGTTTTCTGCCGCAAGCGTTTTATTATTTCAATGCGTATGCCCAGTTGCGCCGGATTGGTATAAAAGAAAACATTGTTGTTTGCGTTCCCAGCGGAAATTTCGGAAATCTTACTGCGGGATTAGTCGCTCACCGGATGGGATTGCCGGTGAAGCGGTTTATTGCGGCGAACAATAAAAATGATATATTCCTGCAATACTTGCTCACAGGGGTTTACAGTCCCCGACCTTCTATTCCGACGTTGGCGAATGCCATGGATGTGGGAGATCCGAGCAATTTTGCCCGGATTCTGGATTTGTATAATCATTGTCATTCAACGATAACGCAACTGATTTCCGGATACTGTTGTCCGGATGAGGTGATTTGCCAAACGGTTGAATCGTGTTACAAAGAAACCGGATACCTGCTTGACCCACATGGCGCTTGCGGTTATCGCGCTTTGTCGGAAAGTCTTCAACCGGACGAAACCGGCGTGTTTTTAGAAACGGCTCATCCCGCCAAATTTAAAGATACAATCGAAAGTATTATTCAAAACGTGATTGAAATCCCTGAAAGATTGCAGGAATTTATGAAAGGCAAGAAGCAAAGCATCTGCTTAGGAAAAGATTTTGAAGGATTTAAGGATTATTTGATGAAAGAATAAGTTTTTATTTTATCCGCAATTATCTCCGGCTACTGATCGAAGAAAATATCATTTGCGATTAACCCTCTTTTCGATACAGCGTCTTTGAAAAAACTCATTATTCTCAAATATACATAAAACTACGCATAAATCAAATTTTTCTACCTAAAATTGCATAACTTTTTCATATTAAATTCCTCGAACTTGTACTTCAGGATTGATTTTTTTAATTAACCCCTGTAAAACGCTACCCGGACCTACTTCTGTAAAATCGTCCGCTCCGAAAGAAATCATGTTCTGCACCGACTGCGTCCATTTAACGGGAGCAGTCAATTGGGCGATTAGGTTCATTTTGATCCTGTCGGGATTGGTTTCCGCTTGTGTACTGACATTTTGATAGATAGGGAAATCCGGCGTGTGAAACGAAACCGTATCAATCGCTTTCCTCAATTCTTCCCGTGCAGGTTCCATCAAAGGCGAATGGAAAGCGCCTCCTACCTTCAATTTTAAAGCTCGCTTTGCTCCTGCGGCAAGTAGTCGTTCGCAAGCCATATCAATGCCTTTTATTGAACCGGAAATGACAACTTGTCCGGGGCAATTGTAATTTGCAGGAACTACGACTTCATCAATTTCAGCGCAAATTTTTTCAACGGTTTCATCCGGTAAATTAAGAATGGCAGCCATCGTTCCCTCATTGATTTCTCCGGCTTTTTGCATTGCCAACGCCCGCTGATAAACCAATTGCAAACCGTCGTCAAACGACAGTACGCGAGCGGCAACCAATGCGGAAAATTCACCCAATGAATGTCCGGCAACCATATCCGGTTGAAATTGTTCGCCTAACGTTTTAGCTAAAGTGATCGAATGAAGAAAAACCGCCGGCTGGGTTACTTTCGTTTGACGAAGGTCTTCATCGCTTCCTTCAAACATAATATCCGTAATGCGAAACCCCAATATCTCATTCGCTTTTTCAAACAATTCGCAGGCAAGCGGCGAGTTTTCGTACAATTCTTTACCCATACCTTCAAATTGCGCCCCTTGTCCGGGAAATACAAATGCTTTCATATCATATTATTTTTTTGTGAGTACATACGCAACTCCTGCCGACAAAGCTTTCAAATTTGATTCAACGACCTCGCCGCCTTTTTTGCCGAAAATACGACGCACGCCATTCTCTAATTCAGTAAAGTCGATTGGGAGATGAGAAGATGCCGCTCCCAAAAGGACAACATTGCTCGAACGAGAGGCGCCCAAATCTTTGGCTATTTGTTCTGCATCAATTACAATTTTATTCGGCAACGAATCGTAAATTTCCATGATCCGTTCCGTTTCCGGGTAGTCGGGAATATTCAGAAAAGGCTTGGAATTAGTAACTATCCACCCGCCTTTTTTTAGGTATGGAAGATAACGTAACGCTTCCATAGGTTCCAGCGAAATAATGACATCGGCTGTTCCCAAAGGAATTAAATCGGATGCAACCGGATGGTCGCTAATCCGTAAATGCGATTGTACGTCTCCGCCGCGCTGGCTCATGCCGTGCACTTCGGTTTGCTTCATAAAAAGACCGTCTTCCAAAGCGGCTTCACCGATGATTGCCGCAATGGAAAGGATACCTTGTCCCCCTACGCCCGCTAAAATTATATCCGTCTTCATAATTCATAATTCATAATTTACTCCTTTTCACTCTTCGAGCATGCGTCTGAATACATTCCCTGCAAGGAACGATGACAGAAACTCCCTGATATTCAATTTCTTTTCGTATTAACGCTTTCATTTCTTCGTAATTCTTCCGGAGCGGAATAACGGCGTGTAAATGTTCCGGCTGTACGCCAATTCCTCTGCATATTTCATGAATGCGTCCGGTAGCCGCCGATTCCTGACCGCCAGTCATTCCGGTCGTTTCGTTATCGGAAATGATAATCAAGACATTAGCATCCGAATTGACGCAATCCAACAGTCCGGTCATTCCCGAATGGGTAAAAGTCGAATCACCGATTACGGCAACGGAAGGAAAAATTCCACCATCCGCCGCGCCTTTCGCCATCGTGATGGAAGCGCCCATATCAACGCAAGAGTCGATAGCGCGAAACGGAGGTAAAGCTCCCAATGTGTAGCAACCAATATCACTGAACACCTTTGCAGTCTGATATTCTTTCAATACTTCATTAAGCGCTTCGAATACATCTCTGTGTCCGCATCCTGCACATAATGCCGGAGGACGCGCCGCTACAACTTCCGGAACAGAATAACAGGAAACAGGCTCTAATCCCAAAGCTTTCCGCACTTTATCGGGCGTTAGCTCTCCATCGCGCTGAAGCGTTCCATCCAAACGTCCATGTACTTTTAATCCAATACCGAGATAGCCTTTCAGTTGTTCTTCCACTACCGGATAGCCGTCTTCCAAAACCAAAATTTCTTCGCATGATTCCACCAATTGGAGCAACAATTTTTTGGGTAAAGGATATTGACTGATTTTCAATACAGGATGCTCGAATCCGTTAGGGAAATTTTCCTGCAAATAGTTGAATGCGATGCCGCAGGCAATGATTCCTAAAGGATTGAGGGATTGGGGGATTGAGGGATTGAGGGGGTAGAATTTATTATATATTGAATTTTCGGAAGCTTCAAGAAATTCCGGTTGTTTATCTAACAATACCTTGAAGCGTTTACGGGCGTTGACGGGCAACAGCACGTATTTCTGACGGGCATTTTCTTCCGGATGCAAGGTATTTTGAGTCTTTCGTTCTTTCGTTTGTACGCCTGCACGGGAATGAGCCATGCGGGTGGTGATACGCAGTAAAAAGGGATAACCCAACTTTTCCGACAGTTCAAAGCCATCATACACCATGTCGTAGGCTTCTTGCTGATTGGACGGTTCGAATACCGGAAGCATGGCAAAATTTCCAAAAATCCGGTTATCCTGCTCGTTCTGCGATGAATGCATGGAAGGGTCGTCGGCTGAGACGACAATCATTCCACCGTTTATTCCCGTCATCGCAATATTCATAAAAACATCGGCAGCAACATTCAAACCAACGTGTTTCATACACGACAAGGTTCGTTTTCCGGAGTACGACATTCCTAATGCCGCTTCTAAAGCTGTTTTTTCGTTGCAGCACCATTGGGAATAAATACCGCGCTCTTTCGCTATCGAATCATTTTGAATATACTCGGTGATTTCCGTAGAAGGAGTTCCCGGGTAGGAATAAACCCCCGATAAACCGGCATCAATCGCAGCTTGAGCAATCGCTTCGTCGCCCAGAAAAAGTTGTTTTTTCATCTATATATTTTCAGTTTTTATTTTTTATTCAATGTAAATGAAATAGGAATATAATCCGGCGAACTGACAGGATTTCCGCCAACAATAAGGCTGGGTTGCAATTTTAAAGTAACATTACTGCTCCCGCCTCCAATTCCGGCAAAGTTGAAAGCCAGATTTTTTATTGCATCCAAAGACTGTCCGCTCATCACTTTCTTTAAATCGAAACCTATTGATATAGGCAAGGTTGCCTTTTGTCCTGATCCAATTTGAACTTGATGATTAACAGCCCCTTGTGTCATTTGCATTCCATCAATTTCCAAGATGTAATTTGCGCTATTCAGCAAAGCAGCCTGAGTTCCAGGATTTGTTACATCCAAATTTAATGTGAAATTCAAAGGCAAACTACCGTTAGGAGAAGCAAATGCAGCTAAAAGGTTCGCAGCGGCTAAAGGGTTTAAGGATGAAATACTGTTAACGTTTTGCAAGTTAATTCCGCCCAATGTCAAATCAGCAATGGATTGAAATAGATACCTACACTGCGTTAAGGCGTATGCTCCGGCTAATTGTTTTGCAACATCACAGGAGAATAAAAAAACGGCTACTCCAACGAGAGCAATAACTTTTTTCATTTTTTTGTCTTTTTAATGTTAGTAAATTTATTTTGGTAAATTTTTTATATGTTTTGCCGACAAAGATAAACAAAAATTCTTTCCAGTGCAATGTTACGAGCGCCATCCCAATTGTTAAAATGCCAAATAGTGTTTTAGCCGTTCCAAATCTTCCGGCTTAAATTCTTCTAACAAATAGAGTTCTTGAATATTCGCCAACTTCCCTTTTTTCTTTCGCATTTCCACAATGGCTTTTGCTTGGTAGAAATTAATGTAAGGATGCGATTTCAATTTATCCAACGAAGCTGTATTTACTTGAATCGGAATAATTTTACCGGTATCTGCCCGCAGGTAAGGAATAATTTTTTCGTATAATTCTTCATACATTCCATAAACTTCTTGAAGTTGTTCCACGCGATAATAACCTCCCAGCGAGTTTTTGTATCCGGCGATTTTTTTTGCAAAAGAAGCTCCAATGCCGGGAATCTTCATCAATTGAGCCGTATCGCTTGCGTTAATCTCGACGACGGTTCCTGCTGCGAATTTTTCTGCAGTAGGAAAACGATTTTGTTTCGGCAATACGTTCGATTCGGTAGGAGGAGGATAATAAGTCCGTTTTTCAGCCGGTTGGTTGGGTTTGGTTGAAGCATAATACGTTTTTTGTTCGACAGACGCCTGCAAATTTTGATTCGCCGGCTCTTTGGATTTGCTCGGAATAATTTCCTGTTTTTCGTCGCTTTTAGTTTGCTCAGTTTCAATTCCGTTGGACAAAGGCGTTTTCGGAGTAAAAAGGAATTTTCCTAAAAAGACGCCTGCAATAAGCGCTATCAGCACTAAAACTCCCTGACGTTCCCGCCGGGAAAAGTAAAAAAAATCTTTCCACATAAGTTTTTAGTTAAATTATGAATTATAAATTATGAATCTTCAACTCTCAACTCTCAACTCTCAACTCTCAATTATTTTCCCGTCTCTCATCGGAATAATCCTGTCGGTTAATTTTGCCAGCGATTCATCGTGAGTTACAATAACAAATGTTTGGTTAAACTCTTTCCGCAAATCAAAAAACAACTGATGAAGTTCGTCTTTGTTGTGCGAATCAAGACTTCCCGAAGGTTCATCGGCAAAAATAACGGAAGGGCGATTGACTAATGCCCGCGCAACCGCTACCCGCTGTTTCTCGCCGCCCGAAAGTTCAGCCGGTTTATGTTCCATCCGTTCCTGCAAGCCTAAGAAAACGAGGATTTCTTTGGCTCTTTTAACTGCTTCCGGTTGTTTAACATTTCCGATTAGCGCGGGAATCATCACATTTTCCATTGCAGTAAATTCCGGCAGTAATTGATGGAATTGGAAAACAAACCCGATATTTTTATTCCGAAAGGAAGCCAATTCTTTATCTTTCAATTTATTGATATTGAAATTATCATACAGTATCTCGCCGGAATCGGGTTTGTCCAATGTACCCATAATCTGAAGCAAAGTCGTTTTCCCCGCTCCGCTGGGACCGACTATTGCCACAATTTCGCCTCGTTGAACCGTCAAGTCTATTCCTTTCAGCACTTGCAGTTCGCCAAAGCTTTTGATGATATTTCGACATGTAATCATATTTCAGTTTGGAAATATATTGCACAAAAATAGCTGTAATTTTGGATAAATCCAAGCGAAAGAAATAAAAATAACAATCGGAAAAATAATCTTTATTAATATTTATTTGTTATTCAAACAAAAATAGTATATTTGCAGCATAATTCAGGTGTATGAAACGAATCGGATGGATATTTGTGTTTCTGATGATTCTATCGTGTCACGCTTCTGTTTTTTCGCAGGATAATAAAAACAGGAAAGAGCCGGTAGCGATAGAAGAACAAGCTATGCCTGAAATGTAT
>Ga0123357_10000559_pt1 | contig 36724 bp, 24 predicted proteins | sample TergutEmb28metaG_FD_89873 | JGI IMG/M metagenome (GOLD analysis project Ga0123357, IMG submission 89873) | Embiratermes neotenicus P4 segment gut microbial communities from Petit-Saut dam, French Guiana - Emb289 P4 | ecosystem: Host-associated > Arthropoda: Insects > Digestive system > Gut ... | reverse complement strand
GCCAATCAGACGATTGCCCCGGAAAATCAGAGCCGCGACCGTCAGGGAGCGACAGGCGTTATTTCCGCATTGTCGCACGGATCGCTCCCTGACGGTCGCGGCTCTGATCGCCCTGATTTGCCAAAAAAAATGGCCACACCCGTCGAACACGACAGGTGATTGTAAGGTTGCAGTGATCGTTTCGCACTCTTACGATTGCGTCTCCTGATCATGAGGAACACAAACATGGCGAGAAAACCTCACATCCTGGTGACGGCCGGTCCGACGCGGCAACAGATCGATCAGGTACGGGATTGGGGAAATATCTTCACCGGACAAACAGGCTTGGACCTGGCGCTGGCGTTCCTGGAAATAGGCGATGTCACGCTGCTAACGAGCAACCCGCAGCATGCGGAAAAATATCATTGGCATGACGGCAAGGGAGGAGGAATGTTGGGGGTGGAGACGTTTCGTTCGCATGAGGAACTGCGAGACTTACTGATGAAGCGGATGATGGTGATGCGTGAGGAGGACCGCGTGGACGTGGTAGCGATGACGGCGGCGGTGGCGGACTATCGCCCGGAAGGGACGTATCGGATTGTGGAGAAGAAGCCAGCCCCCCAGGAAGCCAGAAGGGAGGTGTGGGTGGTAGAGGATGTTTCGGCGGAGAAGGTCAAGAGCAACTTTGAGGAGATCGCGGTACGAGGAGTTCGGACGGAGAAGTTGGTGGATCTCTTTCGCGGAACGTGGGGGTTCAAGGGGATATTGATCAAGTTCAAGCTGGAAGTGGGGATCAGCGAGGCGGAGTTGGTGAAGGTGGCAAGCGCCTCGCGGACGGCCAGTGGAGCGGATTTGATGGTGGCCAATACGCTGGCAATGGCGCGGCCGAAGGAGGGGGAGGCGGGGGGGGGGGCGGCGTACCGGATTGATGAGTGCGGAGCGGGGCGGGTGGGAAGGAAGGAGTTGGCGGCGAGAGTGGTGGAGTGGGTGAGAGGGCGTCAATAGCCTTGCGAGGGATCGCAAAGCTTGGGTGTGGCCACACCCGGTTCATTCGAATTTTTGGCCTTAGATTGCCATTTACATCCAATGAATTATCATGCACGCGGTCGGGAGGGGGGGCATGTTCTTATGAAAGGAATGTCATGTTCATCAGATCACGTTCGCATCTTGCCGCCGTTCTTGTCGCTCTGCTCGTAGCCAACGCTCTGCCGGCCATGGCCGCCGAACTCCAGTACAAACTCCTGAAGGAAATCCCCATCGGCGGCGGTAGCGGCTGGGACTATCTTTCCGCCGATTCCGCAGGTCGCCATCTCTACGTCACCCACGGCACCAAGGTCGTCGTCATTGATATGGACACGGATAAGATCGTCGGTGAAATTGCCGATACGCCCGGCGTTCACGGATTTGTTGCCGCCCCGGAACTCAAACGCGGGTTCTCTTCCAACGGCCAGGAAAACAAATCCAGCATCGTCGATCTGGAAACCCTCAAAACGATCCAGAAAGTCCCCACCGGCAACAATCCCGACGCGATTCTCTTTGAACCCAAGTCCGGGGAGGTTTGGACGTTCAATGGCCGAGGCAAGTCGGCGACCGTTTACGACGGCAAGACGGGCAAGGTGATCGCCGAGGCCATTGCGTTGGAGGGTAAGCCCGAGTCGGCCGTTGCGGATTCCGAGGCGAATCGGATTTATGTCAATCTGGAGGACAAGCACGAAATTGCCGTTCTGGACAGCAAAGAGCACAAGCTTCTGGCGAAATGGCCCATTGCGCCGGGGCAATCCGCTACCGGGCTGGCGATCGATCCCGTGCTGCACCGGCTCATCATCGGGTGCGGCAATTCGAAAATGGTGATGATGGATTCGACCAACGGCAAAGTCGTCGCCACGCTGGATTGCGGCCAGGGCGTTGACGCCGCCGCCTTCGATCCCGAAACGCATCTGGCCTTCGTCTCCGCCGGCGGCAGCGGCACGGTCACTATCGCCAAGGTCGAAGCCGACAAGTTCACGCTTGTGCAAACCCTCACGACCGAGCGCGGCGCGCGGACCATGACCGTCGATCCCAAGACCCATCGGATTTACTTGTCGAATGCCAAATCCCGTACGGATGCGACCAGCTTCAAGGTGCTCGTTTACACCCCTGTCGAGAAGTAGCCACGAAAATAATTGTAAATGGTAAATGGTAAATGGTGAATAGTGAAAAGGAAATCGTGGATAGCGAAAGGCATCAGGCTGTCGGAGCGGCCATTCATTATTCACTATTCACAACTCACTATTCTCCGCGTTCATCCGCAGCTTATTTCCGTCGTCTGTCCGTGTCTGTCTGTGTCTGTCTGTGGCTCATTCTCATTTCGGCCTGCCAGGTGGCTTCACCGGACGTTTCCGCCGAAGCCGCGAAGCTCATCGGTATCGACAACGCCATCATTTTCCACGCCGACGTCGAATCGCTTTCCTCTCATTCCGCCATTCCGCCGAATCTCAGCGAGTGCGACGCGGTGCGTTTGGCTCTGGCGCATGATCCTCGGGTGCAAGTGGCTCTGGCCAAAGTCCGCGTCGCCGAGGCCGACGCAAAGCAGGCTCGGCTTTTGCCCAATCCGATTCTGAATGTGGATGCTCGCTTCCGCACGCATCCCGGCGACAATACCGCCTTTGAAACGACTCTCTCAGGCGATCTGATCGGGCTGCTTCAGAAGCCTGGGCAGATCGGCGCGGCGGATAAGCGTTTGCGCGAGGCGGCCAGCGACGCGCTGACGACGGTGCTGGATCTCATCGCCGAAGTTCAAAGCGCCTGCGTCAACGCCAGCGCGACGGACGAGCAGATTCAAAACGCCCACCGTCGGCAGGAACTTCTGGGGCAGCTCCGCGAGATTGCGGCCAAGCGCCTCAAGGCCGGCGAGATCGGACGCCTGGATGTCCTGACGCTCGACGCCCAGCTTGCCCAAGGCGAACTTGATCTGGCGGATTTGGAAGTGCAACGGGCGGACGCTCGACTTTTGCTGGCGCGTCTGATCGGCCAGCCTCGGGCCAACCCCGATTTTTCACTCGCCCCGCGCCCGGAACCTGTCGCCGAACCGCTGGCTCCGGAATCGGACTGGATTGACGCCGCCCTGGCACATCGGCCTGAAATCGCTTCGAAGATTTGGGAACTCAAGGCCCTGGGGGATGATTACGCGGTCGCTTCCTTCTCGCCGATCACCGGCAGTTCCCTGGGCGTCCATGCCGAACACGATCCCAATTGGCGAGTCGGTCCCGCGCTCGATATTCCTCTGCCGTTTTTCGATTTTGGTCAGGCATCGCGGGCCAAGGTAACGGCTCAGCAGATCGCCGCCCGACATGATCTGCTTCAGAAACAACGTGAAAGCATCGAGGAAACCCGCCTTGCCTACAGTAGCTGCTCCCACGCTCGCCGCTCTCTCGACAACGCGCGACAGAAGCTTTTGCCGCTCCAGCAGCAGCAACTCGACCAGGCTCGCCATTTGTATCAGGTCGGAGAGACCGACTTGGGCACCCTGCTGCTGGCCCAAAGCGATTACACGACCGCCCTCTCGAAAATCATCGACCTTCAGCAAAAAGCCGCTCTCGCTCGCATCAAACTCGATCGCGCCGTCGGCGGCGCCGCTATCGCGCCGCGGTGATCTGGAATCTGGTAATCTGGTGTTTTGATGATCACGGCGCGGCGAAGCCGCAACCAAACTGCGAAACGACTTTAGCACGGAGACATTTTTTTAACTCCGTGTTCTCCGTGTTTTCCGTGGTTAATTTCCTCATTCAACTGGGGAAGAACTGCTCTGTCTCAACCCTTCGCAAGCGATGATCAGAGCCCAAAAAAACCAACTCCGCCAAGTGATAATACTCCGCCCGTGTAAAACGACGAGTCTGGCGGCTTGCATCAACGGTCATCGGCATGGTCATAGTCATAGTCATATGAGCACCAAGAACATTATACCATTCTATTGATCGCCATTTCACAAATACTTTTGCAAAAAATCCCATGCTTTTTTCGCCACTTCGCCGGCCGTCGATTCGTACGGATACAACTCCACCGTCAACCAGCCGTCGTATTTGATTTCCCGAATCGCCGCGAAGATTTCCGGCCAAACCATCGCTCCCTCGCCCGGCACACGGTGTTGATGCACGCGGTTTGCCTTGATGTCTTCCAGGTGAATGTGCTCGATCCACGGCGCGCATTCCCGCAGCACTTTTGCCGGGTCTTCTTCCATGCAGTAAAAGTGGCCCAGATCGCAATTCATTTTCAAATTCGGATGATTCACCTGCTTTAAAAAATCCACGCACTCCCGCGAATACTGAATCATCAGGCCCGGCTCGGGCTCGATCAGCAACTTGATATCTAATTGTTCTGCGGTCCATAAGCAGCTCCGGAGCCCGTCTTCATAGCGTTTTAGGGCATCCTCCCGTTTCAGCGTGCCTTGGGGCCCTCCAGGTTGAAGCGAAATGGTTTTCGCTCCGATTGCAAATGCCAAATGCATCACGTTATGCGTATGTAGGACTCGCTGCTTTCTTAAGGCAGGATCATCTTCAATCCAAGTAGGATGGTAGGTGTCCCCCAAAGCAAACAATGTAAAAGCATTCACGTTCGAAACTTCGAGCTTCAGATCTCGCAATTGTTGGATCAGTCTTTTGATGCGATCCGGCGGCATTTCTGGCGGATACGCATGCGGCACATCCGCCATGATTTCCACTCCGCGATACCCAATCCTTCCGATGACCTGAATCGCATCCTCAAGCGTCGTCTTCTTAAATGCATTCGTCGAAAATCCCAGCTTCATGGTTTCCTCAATCTTTGTGGTCCTCCGCCACCCCGCAAAGCGGGGTCGCTACGTTTGTCATTTCACTCGCACCACGCCGCGGCCACGCGCATTGCCTCGCACAATCCCCACCTGCACGTCCACCTCCTGCTTCACAGTCTTGAGCAGCGTTTCCGCGTCCTCCACGGTGTTCACGTAATAGCGTCCCATCTGGTAGAGCACATCCCCTTCCTTGAGCCCTGCCGCGCTCGCCGGGGAATTCGGCTTCACGCTTTTGATCCAGATGCCCCGCGTGATCGCCAGCTCGTTTTTCTTCGCGATCAACGGCGTCACCGTCACGCCCTCCACGCCCATCTTCGTCAACAGATACTGCTCCGCCGGCGGAGGCGCGGCCTTGCCTACTGACACCGACATCGCCATCTTCTTTCCGTCACGCAGCACCGTCACCGCCAGGCTATCCCCAGGCTTAACGCTGGCCATTGCCACCAACGCGTCAATCTCATCGCCAATCGCCGTCGTTCCCACCGCGACGATCTGATCTCCTGCGACCATTCCCGCCTTCGCCGCCGGACCGTTTGACTCCACGCTCTTGACCAGCACTCTCGCCCCCACCGTCGCCGGCGACTGCATCACACGCTTTTCTTCCACCGTGAAGCCGACCTGTGCCCGGTTAATCACCCCCGGATTCAAAAACGCCGGCAGCAGATCCCGCATGTTCGATACCGAGATCGCAAAACCGATCCCATGCGCATCGGCCCGAATCGCCGTATTCACCCCTACCACCTGCCCGTACGCATTAATCAACGGCCCCCCCGAGTTCCCCGGATTAATCGACGCATCCGTCTGTATCAATCCTTTATACGTTTTATTCGGCCCAGCCTCCAGCGTCCGATTCACCGCCGATACAATTCCTCGCGTCATCGTTCCCGCATAACCAAACGGATTCCCGATCGCATACACCGGCTCGCCGATCATCAGATCATCCGACGCCCCCAACGTAATCGCCGGCAACGGCCCCCCCCCTTTCTTCGGTTCCACCTTCAGCACCGCCAGGTCATGCTCGCTGTCCGTCGCCAACACTTGCGCCTCAAGCTTCTCACCGCTTGAGAGCGTCACCTGCACATCCGACGCCTGATCCACCACGTGTTCGTTGGTCACGATGTAGCCTGCCGGATGAATGACGAATCCCGAGCCCAGCGACTGTGCCGGTACCTGTCGAATCTGTCCGCCGAAGAACCGATCGAAAACCTCGTCTCCCGACGACACCCGTGCATTGACCACCCGCGTCGAGGAAATATTGACCACCGCATCCTTTGTCATCTGATAAACACGCACCTCATTGGTAACCCGCAGATTCGCCCCCCCCGCCTCCCCTGCTTCCCCCATCGGCGTCACCGGCAAAGCCGCCGGCATCGTCGCCGCCCCGTGCAACTGCCACCCCCCGCCCATCCACACGATCATCAACCCAACCAGCGTACCGGCCACCGCTCCCCGCCAAATCATTCGCGTCATACTCAATCCTCATCTTGAATCCTCACCATTGTATCCAACCGATAGCCTTGCGTGGTAATTATTGACTCCAACATAAGTAATGTTCTTCGGAAGATATAGCCGATACAGTGATATGAGACCACATGGAAGCGTCAAGACGTTGGAGCATCGGCGGGTGGAAGGCCGTGGGGGCTTCCCCTATCCCGATTGACCTCGCAAAAGAGCACCGAAAACGCTTGCGGCGTCGCGGACCTCGTCTTGCATATGACCATTTGCCATAAAAGATAGCCACACCCCATCGCATTGAAACAGAAAAATCCACTTGACATTGATTATCCTTAGTGTACTATGTTATATAGTACACCATACAGAGGAACAGATGATCAGTTTTCGTATTACGCCTGGGTCGCCCTCGCCGATCTATCAGCAGATCGGCACGCAGATTCGCCATGCGATCGCGACGGGGGCGATTGAGCCGGGGGAGTTGGTCCCGTCGGTCAGGGCGCTGGCGGAGCAGCTTTTGATTAATCCCAACACGGTCGCCAAGGCGTATGCCGATCTTTCGCGGGATGGGCTCCTCGAAGCGTTGCCGGGGAAGGGGCTGGCGGTAGCGAATCATCGGCCGAATCTGGGGATGACCAAGGCGCAGCGGTTGGCGCGGCTAGAGCCGATCCTGTCGCAATTGCTGCACGAGGCCGTGGCGCTGAACCTCTCCGCGGAAGACTTGCAACAACTCATCGAAAAGAAATTCGCGGCGGTACTTGAAACTTGAAACTCGAAACTGGAGACGTCATGGAACACGTGATTTCGGCGAATGGCCTGACGAAGTATTTTGGGCCTCATTGCGCGGTGGATCAGGTGTCGTTCGAGGTGCCGCGGGGATCGGTGACGGCGTTCCTGGGGCGGAATGGTTCGGGCAAGACGACGATGCTTCGGATCCTGCTGGGGCTGCTCGAGCCGACGCGGGGGAGTTCGACGGTCTTCGGTCACGACTCGCAGCATCTGCCGCCGGAGTTGCGAGGACGCATCGGCTATCTCGCTGAAGGGCATCCCGTCATCAGGTGGATGACCGTTGCCCAATCCGCGAAATTCCAGGCGGCCTGCTTTCCTCGATGGAATCAGCAGATTTTCGATGCGACGGTGCAGCATTTTTCTCTGTCGCAGGATGCAAAGGCCGGGCGTCTGTCACGCGGGCAACGGGCTGGATTGGCCTTGGCACTCACGCTGGCGGCGGAACCGGAACTGCTGATCCTCGACGATCCGGCATTGGGTCTGGACCCCGTCGCACGGCGGGCACTTTTGGAGTCGATCCTCTACATCACACACACCCCCGGCCAAACCGTGCTGCTCTCATCGCATCTGCTCGATGATATCGAGCGTGTCGCCGATTACGTGCTGATTCTCGACAAATCCGTCCTGCGAGCGGCATGTTCGCTGGACGAATTCCGCAAGCGTATCGCCCAATATCACCTGACCTTCCGCGGATCTCCGCCGTTGCCCCCCTCACTGCCAACGTTGCCGGGCCTGCTCGACATCCTCGTCACGCCAAACACACTTCGCCTCACCGTCGCCAATCCCCCAACCGATCTCGAAGAGCAACTCGCCGCCCTGCAGCCCGTCGATATCCAACAGCAACCTGTGAACTTCCAAGAAGCGGTCACGGCCTACATGTCCGATCACCGCTCCCGCACGTTCTTCCTCGAACAACTGAATCAGACCGCTCCCACAGGAGGTGCCGCATGAAAACCACCACCTTGCATCCGTTAGCCCCCGGCTCTGCCGGGGGTTCGGTCGGCGTGAACACTGGTACGGAAACCCAAAGCAAAAACCCTCGGCAGAGCCGGGGGCTAACGGCCTTTATCGTCAAGGAGATTCGCCAGAACCTGATCTACGTCGCCCTGATTTACGGCCTCGCAACGATCGTCGCCACCTTCTGCCTCGTCAACACGCAAGGCGATAGTATTAACATGCTTAAAAATGACAATCTCCTGGGAGCCATCCTTTTTTCCTGCATCCTCGGCGGTCTGGTCCTGGGCATTGTTCAACCGATCGCCGACCTCCATTTTGAACGCTGGTCCTTCATAATGCATCGCCCCGCTCCGCGTTCGCTCCTGTTCCTCGGACGCGTCCTCGCAGGCTTCTTCCTCTACATCCTCGCCATCGGCCTGCCGCTCCTGGCCCTCCTTGTCATCGCCGCCACCCCCCTCGGCGGCATCTATTTCATCTGGCAATTCACCCTGCCCGCCATCGCCTTTTTCCTCCTGGGTTTCGCCTGGTATTTCGCTGGCATGCTGGTCTCCGACCGTTACGCCCTCTTCTACGGCTCACGCGTCCTCCCCTTCGCTCTCGCCATCCTTGCCTTTTTTATCGCCGCCCTTCCCACATTTTCGCTTGCCGTACTCGGAATGTTCGTCATCACCGCCCTGCTCGCCGCCGCGTCCCTCGGTTCGTTCCTCACCCGCGGCTACAGCCTCACCCCGCCCAAACCGCTCCGCGCCGTGCTCATCTTCACCTTCCTGCTCTGCTTCACCGCCCTGCTCTACCCCGGCTTCACCGCCAGGCGAGCGTCGATTCAACGGCTTCGCTCATACCTCCAGTTCTTCCCGGAACTGCCCTATGCCACCACCAGATACACCCTCTCCCCTGACGGATCACTGGCCCAAGTAACGACTGAGGTATCACGCCCCAACAACAATAGTCAGGCAACACGTACATCCACCTATTCCGACCTCGCCGGCAACCCTCTCCCTACCCCGGCTGATTCCGACTGGCACGCCATCTATCATGGCTGGATGCGCCTCGATCCCCAGCCCGCATACAATTACTCCAACCTCGACTTGCTCGTGTCCGAAATTACTCCCCATCGGCTCTTCGACAACACACGCGGACTTTACATCCTCTTTCAGGCAACTTACGAACCAGGTATCGACAATCGTCCCGAGCGTGTCACCCTTCACCGCGAAGGAACGTTCGGCTCTACCGGCTTCGCCCCCGCAGGCACATCCGCCCAACCTTTCCGTGACGTCGTCAAACGATTCACCACCGACTCCATCGACTTCATCGCCACCCGACAACAGCTCCAGCGAATCGATTTCAAGGATCGCCAGGCCACCACTCTCTTTACCGCTCCCGACACGGAATCCATCGTGGAACTCAGCACCTACAGCACTAACGCGGACGACAAAAAAAAGGCCGGCGTCTACATCGCTACCGCCAAAAACCTTTACATGGTCACGCTGGCCGGCGAAATCCAAAAGCAATTCCCCCTCACCCACGACCCGCGGCAATACGCCTTGTCCATTTGGTACTTCCCCGAGCAGCATCGCTGGGCCATCAATTACAACGACATCCGCGATTTCCTCGGCTCTCAATTCTGGGAGTGCTACGACAACAGCGGCAAACTCATCGAATCTCACGAAGGCCCACAATTCAATGTTTTCCCGCCTCCGCCACCCGCCCTCAGCGAACAGGAAATAGCGATCAACAACAGCATCGATCTTCGCGACGGCCCACTCGCCGCCGCCGCAAACCCACTCACCGGATACGTCGCACGCTTCGTCCTCCGCCACATCTTGAACGAACCCTGGTACCGGCAGGACCAGGAAAGCCTCGACCATATCTTCGGCCCACCCACCACCTGGCGCGGCTGGCTCACCTGCGTCCTCACGCTGCTCCTCTCCGCCGCCATCACCGTCCCCCTCGCTCGCTGGTACCACCGCCGTCCGGTCCTCTGGGCGATTCTCTCCTTCCTGACCGGCCCCGCCGCCATTCTCACCCTCATCGCCACCAACACGTTTCCCCAGCGGATCGCCTGCCCTTCGTGCAAAAAACGCCGGATCGTCAGCGAAGAGTCATGTCCACATTGCCATGCGATATGGCCCACCCCGCCGCGGACCGGCACCGAGATCTTCGCTGAGCCCTGAATGAGCGAGAAGGGACAGGGTGACAAGGTGACGGGGTGACAGGGAGTATCTCCGGAGTTCACGCTTTAGCGTGTTCTTCTGCAAAACACGCTGAAGCGTGAACTCCGACGGTGCTCCCCGCCACCTTGTCACCTTGTCACCTTGTCACCCCTTCACCCTGTCACTTTTATCAGTGGGGAATCGAAGCCATGTACCGGCATCGGGGTCGTCGAGGGGGAGAAGGGTGAAGTTGGCGGCAGGACTGGGCGGGAGCAGGTCGCGGAAAGGATCACTGCGGCGGAGCGTGACGACGATCCATTCCGCTCGCCCGGCAAGACGGTTGGGCGCGGCGAGAGTCGCGGCTGGGGAAGGGGAGGGGGCGATCTGATCCATGTCAATGACGGCAAGTCGACGGAGGAGGCTCGCACGAATCTCACGGCCCATCTGCGGACGTAAGGGGGGGGGAAGATCGTTTGGCGGCTCGGCGCCGGCAATGACCAGGGCGACGGCGAAGTTCTCAAGCAGCCCGCGGCAGATCAGAGATGCGGCCAGTTCAATGGCTCGCTCAACCGCGTCAGCGCGTTCGTCGGGATTAACGATGTCACGGGCATTTCGCAGATTCAGGACAATGATGGCCTGCGGCGGGGCGTTGGCGGCCATCTCGCGGATCATCAGTTGTTGCGTGCGAGCGGAGGAACGCCAGTGGATGGAGTGGATATTATCGCCGGCTCGGTATTCGCGGAGGCCGTAGAATTCGTCGTTGCCGCCGCGGACATTGGCGGTCATGGTGCCCGACTCGGTGGCTTGCCGATAGTGCAGCGAAAGACGGCGGTCGAGTATGCCGATGCGAGGATAGACCACGAGTTGTTCGGGGACGTGGAGGTGAATGGCGCGATTGAGGAAGCCGAAGGGGAAGGAGCAGGTGACGCGGATGGAGTCGAGGCGGATGATGCCGCGATTGGAAGCGAGCAGGCGGGAGGTGACGGTAGCGGATTGGCCCGGGCCGATGTGAAGGCAGAAACCCTCCGGAACTTGGGCGAGCGCGGCGGAGGACTTGATCTCGGCGATACGAACGGCGAAACATGGCCAACGACGCTTGTGGTTGGTGATGACATACTGAATCGCCGCGGGTTCGCCGACGACAATATGGTCGGTAATGATCCGTTTGACGGTGACATGGTGAAGCAGGACCGCGCTGAGTACGCCCGAAGCGATCAGTCCGCCGAGCATGAGACCAAAGGCGATGTAGAGGGTGTTGGTATCGGTATGGATGGCGAAGACCATTATGAGGAGGGTAACGCCCAGGAAGGTCAAACCGGAAAGGGTAACTTCATGGCGGCGGCGCCCCTGGCGAACGATGGAATCGGGAGTCGGCATGTGGAAAGGGTATAAGCAAGAGAGGGCGGGCTGCAACTCAACAACAAAATTTCTCTTCACGGATTTATGCGACGTATTTGCTATTTTGCTTGTCTTTTAGGGTACAATGATACAGATCGTCGGCCTTTGGCGGTCAGGGTATCCGCTGCTTTGGCCGATAATGTCTTAGCCGGTTTTCTTGCGTCTGCCGGCGACGCGTTTTGAGGTGCCATCGGCGTAACTCCATCATGTGGTTCCGAAAAACCAGCCCACGACGTCAGGCCATCCGCGAGGATGTCGCTGAATCTGAGAGCTTGGCTCCTGCCCAGTGCAGCCGCCGCGTTCAGGTGATCCTTATCGTCGCAGTCTTCTTCCTTGTGGCCTGTCTGGTTCAGTTTTGGCCCGGGCCGATCGCGCCTTACTACGTCGGCCAGACCGCTCCGGTAACCCTCCGATCTCCGGTTTCTTTTACTCTTGTTGACGAAGCCAAAACCGCCAATCTCCGCGAAGGCGCACGCGCTGTGAGTCCTCCGGTTCTCGTGCCCGAGCCCACGGGGGCCGATCACGTGATCTCAATGCTCATCGCCTTCCGCCAGGACCTTCTGGACGCCACGACCGTCGCCGACGTTCCCGCCCACATCAAAGACGCTCTTCCTTCTCTCACCGACAGTGCCCTGCGTCAGATTCAGAACGTCGATCCCACCGGCTACGGCACCGTCGTCCGCACCTTCGTCCCCGGCGAATTCAACAAGGTCCCCTTCATCTCCCAGGAAGATTTCGACGCCCTCCCCCGCCACCCCCCCCCCCTCACTTCCCCTCCCTCCGAATGTGCCATCATGACCGTGCCCGGCTCCGTCGAGGAAAATCTTCTCATCGAACCGATCTCGAGCGTTCATGTCATCGGGCAACCCGCGACGCCGCAACAACTTGCCCGCCTCAAGACCCTTGCCGCCAAGGACTTGGGCCAAGGCATGGGCGAGACCATTGCCCACTACATGGCCGCCGCCATGAACCATCCCACCCACGCGTTCAGCCCCAAGTACAGCCAGACTCTGGCGGAATTGCGTGCCACAGAGATTCCCCCCAGCGGCCAGTTTGTCGCCGAAAACGCCATCATCATCGAGGCCGGCAAACCGATCACCGCCGAGACCCTCCGCATCCTCGACGCCGCCCAGGAAACCCTTCAGCAGCAAGTCCTCGCCGGTGCCGCACCATGGGCTCGCTGGTCACACTGGCTCAGCGCTTTGGGTCGCATCCTCACCGTTCTGCTGATCACCATGATCGGCGCGTTTTACGTGATCCGTATCAATGCCGCCGCTGTCGCCAATGGGGGGGGGGGAGGGAGGAGTGCCAGGACGCTTCGGCAGGGTTGGACGATTTGCGGGTTACTCCTGGTGGCGTTGATTCTTGCTCGTGCTCTGGTCGGGCATTGGCCGCAGTCCGCCTACATCAGCGGCATCGCGCCGACCCTCTTCGCCGCCATCATTCTGGTCATCACCTACAGCCAGCGATTTGCCCTTGTCATGGCCAGTCTCCACGGACTGCTCGTCGCCGTGACGCTCGGACTGGGCATCGACTTTTATCTCGCGCTGCTTGCCGGAGCGTCGGTTTACTGCTTCGGCCTGGTCGAAATCCGCACACGCAGCAAGCTCATTGAAATCGGCGCCTTCGCCGGTGCCGCCATCTTCCTGACCATCTGGGCACTGGGTCTCACCCATCTCATCGGCCTGGTCTGGAATCCCTGGATCGTCCCCACCGCGGTCCCCGTCCTCTTCGAACAGAGCCTTTGGGGCGCCGGCGGCGGCATCCTCGTCGCCACCATCATGTGGGCCACACTTTCCTACGTGGAACGCATTTTCAACATTTCCACCGCGACGACGCTTCTGGAGCTCTGCGACGCGAATCGCCCTCTGCTTCGCCGACTTCAGCAGGAAGCGCCCGGCACCTTCAGCCACTCGCTGACGGTCGGCATCATGGCCGAAGCGGCCGGCAACGCCATCGGCGCCAATGGCCTGCTCTGCCGCGTCGGGGCTTACTACCACGATGTCGGCAAGCTCTCCAAGCCGCACTACTTCATCGAGAATCAGACCGGCGGTTCGCCCAACCGCCATGAAAAACTTTCGCCCGCCATGAGCCTCCTCATCATCGTCGGCCACGTCAAGGACGGCATCGAGCTTGCCCGCGAATACGGCTTGCCCTCCGTCGTACACCCCTTCATCGCCCAGCACCACGGCACCACGCTGGTCGAGTACTTCTACCATGCCGCAAAAAAACGGCAGGAACAGGAAGCCGGTGACAGTCCCGTTGTGAGCGAATCGGAGTTTCGTTATCCCGGCCCCAAGCCGCAGATCCGCGAGACAGCCATCGTGATGATCTGCGATACCTGTGAATCTGTGGTTCGTTCGATTGAGGAGCCGACCGCCGGCCGCATCGAGACCGCCGTCCACGACATGATCCGCAAACGTCTCATGGACGGCCAGTTCGATCAGTGCGATCTGACGCTCCGCGATCTTGCGACCATCGAACAGGCCCTGATCCGCACGCTCGCGGGCATCTACCACGGCCGCATCGCCTATGCGGCCCCGTCTGAAACGTCTCCGCCCCCTCCTTTCCAGCCGGTGTCCCAATCCGCATGAGCGTTCGCCTGATGATCACCAACCGCACCCGTGCCGCGATCCGGACCCGTTGGCTTGCCCGGCAATTGCGGCAACTCCTCGCCCTCCAAAAAGTCACCGGCGGTTCCTGGTCGATCACCGTCGTCGCCGACAAGACAATGCGAGCCCTCCACAAACGCACAATGAACGACTCCACTTCCACCGACGTGCTCACTTTCGATATGCAGGACAACTCAAAAAACAAAAATCAAATCAATCTCGACACCATTCTCTGCCGCGACGTCGCCGCCGCCAATGCCAGGGAGTACCACCATTCACTCGATCACGAACTGCTGCTCTACGCCCTGCACAGTCTGCTGCACGTTCAGGGCTACGACGATCGCACCTCCGCCGACTCTGCCCGGATGCATCGACGCGAAGATGCTCTTTTGATACGCTTGGGCGTTGGCCCGATTTACAAGCCACGTGGAATCGGGTGATCTGGTGAATTGGTGATCTGGTGATTGAACCAATTTCAAATCACCGGATCACCAGATTCCCAAATTCCCAGTCCGTTCAACCGAAAGACTCCCCCGTGACCCACTCGCTTCTGTTCTGGATCTTCACTGTCAGCCTGCTGCTCAGTCTGTTTTTCTCGACTGTTTCGTATTCGCTTCGCAACATGTCTCGTGTGCAGTTGGAGCAGGCGTTATTTCGCCGCCGTCGCTCCGGCGCTCTGGAAGAGATTCTGACACGCCGTTACGACATTGCTCTGACCGCATCGATTTTTCGCCTGACCGCCAACGCCGCCGCCATCATCGCCGTTGCCGCCTATTTCCACGTCGGCGATGGAACGGCTCCCAGTCCTCATCCCTTGCGGATTGTTGTATGGACGATCCTGATCAGTGTGCCGATCCTGGTCATTATTTCCGTTGCCATTCCGCAGGCCTGGGCGAGGTACGCCGGCGAGCATTTCCTGGCCACGGTCTGGCCGGTGCTCAGGGCGATCCATTTCCTGCTCTGGCCGCTGGTCCGCGTGCTCAACGTCTTCGATGAGATCGTTCGCCGTCTCTCCGGCGTCTCCATCGGCGAGGATCCCGACACCGCCGCCGAAGCCGTCGAGCAGGAAATCCTGGCCGTCGTCGCGGAAGGCAGTGCCGAAGGGGCCGTCGACGAGGAATCCAAAAAAATGATCGAAGGCGTGATCTCCTTCCGCGATCTGCAGGTCGGTCAAATCATGACCCCGCGGACCGAAGTCACCGCCATTGACGTCAACTCCCCCATCCCCGAAGTAACCGGCAAAATCGTGAAGGAAGGCCTCTCCCGCGTCCCCGTCTACGAAGGCACCCTCGACAACATCGTCGGTATCCTCTACGCCAAGGATCTCCTCGATCTGCTCTGCACCCCTCCCGTGTCAGCCCCCGCCCCCCCCCCAACTGCCGGGGGTTCGGTCGGTCGTACCCCCATCACCATCCGCCAGATCATGCGAACGCCGCTGTTCGTCCCGAGCACCAAGCCGCTCCGCGACCTGCTCAGGGAACTCCGTAATCAGCGTGTGCACATGGCGATCGTTCTCGACGAATACGGCGGCACCTCCGGCCTGGTCACCACCGAAGACATCATCGAGGAAATCGTCGGCGACATCGTCGACGAATACGAACGCCACCCCGCCTCCGAACTCAAACGCATCGACGCTCGCATCGTCGAAGTCGACGCCCGCATGAACCTTTCCGACCTCAATCGCGAACTGGGCCTCTCGCTACCCGAAGACAGGGACTACCACACCATCGGCGGCTTCGTGATCTCCACCCTCGGCTACATCCCCGCCAAAGGCGAACGTCTCGTCCCCCCTCTTTCCCCCGGCCTGACCCTCACCGTCCTGGAAGCCGAACCCCGCCGCATCAACAAACTCCGCCTCGAACTCCCCCCCCCTCAACGCCAGTCCGCCCCGGAAGAACCACAAGCCCATAAGGATCACACATGACCGCATCATTATCCCCGCAGACTTCCGTACAGCCCTCTGCCGAATCGACCGCTTCGCTCCTCGCTGAGCCGGCCAAGCCGACCTTCAAACTCCTCTCGATCCTGATCCCCGTCTATAACGAGGAGCAATACCTGGTGGCTGTGGTCAAACGGGTCGTGGAACAGGCGTTGCCGGGAGAGGGAGGGGGACTGGCCCGCGAAATTATCCTGGTCAACGATGCCTCTAAAGACAAAACATGGCAGATCATGAAGCAGATACCGACGCTGTTCCCGGTGGGGGGGGTGACGTTCAAGTTGCTCAACAAGCCGAAGAATGAAGGCAAAGGCGCGGCGTTGCGGGATGCCTGGTCCATGGCCACCGGCGATCTGCTGATCGTTCAGGATGCTGACTTCGAATACGATCCGGCGGATTATCCCAAGCTGCTTCAGCCGATCCTCGACGGAAAGGCCGATTGCGTCTTCGGCTCCCGCTTCATCGGCGAACCCCACCGCGTCATGTATTTCTGGCACCAGATGGCCAACAATCTCCTCACCATGCTTTCAAATATGTTGACGAATCTGAACCTGACCGACATGGAAGTCTGCTACAAAGTTTTCACCCGCGACGTTTATCAGCAGATCAAGATCAAAAGTCCACGTTTCGGCGTGGAGCCCGAGCTGACCGCCAAGGTCGCCCGCATGCGGCTCAACGGCAAGAAAGTCCGAGTCTACGAAACCGGCGTCGCCTATGCCGGCCGTACCTACGAAGAGGGCAAAAAGATCGGCTGGAAGGACGCCGTCTCCGCGATCATGCAGATCATCCGTTTTCGCTTTTTCGATTAACGTGAGTTCGACGTAAGGAGCACCGCGTGGTAACGCGGTGGTTGACTCTCAAATGCTGCCCAACCACCGCATTACCATGCGGTGCTCCTTACGTTGTACTCACATTAAATACATTTGCTTTGTCTTTTCAGTCGGCAGTCAAACTGCCCGATAATCAGGATGGTGTCATTTTTGCCCAGCCAGAGGATCTCCATGACCGTAACGTCTTCCTCCCCTTCTCCTTCACTCAGACACCTGATCACCGGTGCCGGCGGATTCCTCGGCTCTCATCTCACCGACACACTCCTGGCACAAGGACATCATGTCACAGGCATCGACAACTTCGTCACCGGCTCACGTGACAACATCTCGCACCTCCAAACACATCCCAACTACGCATTCATTGAACACGACCTGACCAAAGGCCTGCCTGAACAGCTCGGCAATAAGGGAGGGAAACCGAATCGCTTTGACCGAATCTGGCATCTGGCTTCGCCCGCGTCGCCGGTGGGATATGTGAAGCACCAGGTGGTGACGCTGAAGGTGAATTCCTGCGTAGCAATGCAACTTCTCGAACTCGCTGAAGCTCACAAATCTCGGATATTCGTCGCCTCCACTTCCGAGTGCTACGGCGATCCGCTGGAGCATCCGCAACGCGAAACCTACTGGGGCCACGTCAATTCCGTCGGCATGCGTTCCATGTACGACGAAGCCAAGCGTTTCATGGAAGCCGCCACGATGGCCTATCACCGCGAACGCGGCGTCGATACCCGCATCGTCCGCATCTTCAACACCTACGGCCCGCGTCTGGCGATCAACGACGGACGCGTGGTCGTCGCCTTTATCACACAGGCCCTCAGGAACGAATCGCTGACCGTACAGGGCGAGGGTCGCCAGACACGCTCGCTCTGCTACGTCGAAGACGAAATCCGCGGTTTCCTGGCTCTGATGGATTCCGACTACCACCTCCCCGTAAACATCGGCAATCCCGACGAAGTCACGATGATCGACCTTGCCAAGGAAATCCGCGAGCTGTGCAACAGCAAGAGTCAGATCATCCACACCGAACTTCCACCGGACGATCCGAAACTGCGATGTCCGGACATTACTTTAGCGAAGGACCGTCTCAAGTGGACACCGATCGTTTCGCGGCGAGAAGGCCTTAAACGCACAATCGAATTCTATCGCAACAAGCTCGGGCTATGATGAAGAAGCCAGAAGCCAGAAGTTTTGAATAAGCCGCGAATTTCAAATCTTCTGGCATCTGGCTTCTTCAGGAAAATCGCGACAAGCCGGAAGACTGCTGATCTCAATCGGCGGCCTTCCGGCTTGCTTGTTGATGGGATAAAAATGGATATTTATACGGAAATCGAGCCCATGGAGAAGTTGGCCTGCAACTGAGCGATGGTGATGGTGACCAGTCCGTCGTTGGGATTGCTGTCGTTGCCGGCGCCGTCGAAGCCCCAGGGATTCTTGACCACGACCCACATGGTGCCGTTGCTGTCGGTGTACGCGCTGAAGATCGAATAGGCATGTCCGCCAATGATCGGCGAAACGGCGCCCGGAATACTGATGATGGAGACAGCCTTGCTCGCGGCCAGGGCGGTGACCAGGGTGTTGTAGAGGGTGGTCGCCGAGCCGCTGGTCATGAAGGTGGTGCTGTTGACGCCAAAGTCGCTGTAGACGTTGCCGGTCCAGCCGTTGCTGAGTGAAGCGTAGGTATTGGCGCCGCTGCGGAAGAACGCATAGGCTTTTTCCATGATGCACCCCCAGATCGCTCCGCCGGCGCTGGGGCTGTTGTAGAGCAGTCCGCCCCAGGAGGCCGCCGGCAGATCGCCGTCGACGCGAACATAGGTCGTGACTCCGTTGCGGGTGAATTGCACCGCATACGTCCCGTCGCCCAGGTCCACAGCCATCTGCATCAAACGCGCAGGAATGTTGTGAGCGAAACTGGAAATCGCGGCAAGGAAATAGCAGTCGCCGACCTGACCTTGATGGATATCGGTATCCGACGGTCCTGCGCCAAAGAGGCTGTAATTCGAGTAGTTCAAGGTTTTGCCCGAATCGGTCGGATCGGCAAGATTCTGGCCGTCCCGCTGGGTACTGACATTGCCGTAGAAGCTGCTGACGCGATGGACGCAGCCGTTGGCGGTTTCGGTGGCGGAGGCCTTGACGGTGTCGCCGGGGTTGACCCAGAAGGCGGTATTGATGCCGTTGCCGGTGACCGTGCTGGTGCCGGCGCCGATGGTGACAATGAAGCTTTGCGCCGAGCCGGCGGCCGTCAGATTGTTGGTGCCGGCCCCACCGTACAGCAGCGTCATGATATTGACCGACGACTGCACGGTGATGGTATCGTTGCCGTCGCCGGCGTAGATCGCCAGCTCCGTGAAGTTGCCGGTGACGGTTTGCGTTTGGCCGTTGGCGACGATGGTGAGCGTCGAGCCGGATTGGGAGACGATGATCGAGTCGTTGCCGGAGGTGCCGGTGATGACCAGGCGTTTGTAGATGCCTTCTTGAATCTGGCTGATGGTGACGGGATTGCTGACCGGCGGCGGCGTAGGCGTGGGATCGGGGGCGGGCGTGGGATCGGGGGCGGGCGTGGGAGTGGGAGTGGGAGTGGGGTCAGGATCAGGTGTGGGTGGAGGCGTGGGGTCAGGATCGGGCGCGGGCGTAGGCGTGGGATCGGGATCGGGTGTGGGTGTAGGCGTAGGATCAGGATCAGGAGTGGGAGTGGGGTTGGGGGTCGGCGTTGGCGTCGGATCGGGCGCCGGATCGGGCGTTTTGAACGGCGAGGGCGTTTGGAAATTGGACTTGAATTCATCGAAGAATCGCTGTGCGTCGGGCGCGACGGTGTTGTTCCACTCGGCGCCGTAGGTGGCCGGGTTCGTGGAGGTGGTCGGGTCCGTGGAGGTGGTCGGGTCCGTGGAGGTGGTCGGGTCCGTGGAGGTGGCCGAGTTCGCGGAGGCCTGGTCGCTGCTGAGCGCATCGGAGCGGTAAATCCGGGTCGGGGTGCTGGCATCCTGCGAAACGACGGCGCTGGCCGTCGCCGGAGCGGCAGGATACAACGTGCTCAGCGTTGAGAGATTGAGGCGGCTTTCAAGGTGCTCGATCGCGAGGGTATTGCTTAATCGAGTAGCCATGCAGGAATATCTCCAATGGACGGACTGTTTGACGACTGAAAAACGTTCCAGAAACAAATGTCAAATACAGCTCTGCACTGAGCAAGAAAATTGGGCAAGATTTTGCGTTATCAGAGCGTCCGCAGCGGACTGGCCGATAAAGTGACGGGGAGATAGGGAGACAAGGAGACAGGGGCAACCCCTTTCGATCAGGGATGATTGTTACCCACCCCATCCCCCCCCCCTAGTCAATTCTTCCTCCCCCCCCTTCCATCTTTCAATGCCGGTATCGCGGCGGCGGTTCTGGAAACAGTGAGGCTTGTGCCGGTGGCGATGGCGGCGCAGGTGTCGGTGATGGGAGCGGTACCGTTCCGCCGCGTCCTGGTCGTAAGTCAACGAACGACTCTTGATCCCAAAACACCTTCCAGCTTGTGTGGAAGAGTGCGCCGACAGTCGCGCCGGTGCAGTTGGTGTCGTAGCCGCAGTTGACGGCGATGCAGAGGGCGTTGGCGAAATCGGTGCCGTAGAGCAGGCCGATGGTTTGGAGACCCATGTTAATGGGAGAATGCATGGAATTGTAATGTGGTGTGGCTTCCATGACTTTTTGACGGGCGGCTTTCCAGTCCAGACCATCTTTGTGGGCTTGGCGTGCCGCATTGATGGCGGCGGCGGTTTTGGTGCCATCGGGGACGTAAGAGCGGCCGATGTCGAGGAGTTGCTGAAGATCGGAGATGAGGAAGATTTAGGATCATCACCCACGTCAGCCCCCGGCTCTGCCGGGGGTTCTTCACCGTGCAATCCTAAATTTTGCCATTGACAATGCACTCGGCGAAGTATTGTACAGCACATGGGAATCGAAGTGGCGTGGTCATGGCGAACGCACGCTGAAGCGTGAACTCCGATGACGAGAGGTGAAATCAGCGTCAACCCCCGGCAGAGCCGGGGGCTGACGGGATTGTTTAATAAATGCACAATTTGCCGTCGGGGATGAAGCTTTGGTCGTTGGTGATGATGAGTTTGTTCAGGTCGAGTTCGTTCACGCGGCCGCCGGGGATGAGGGTGATTTTGATGGTGTTTTCGCCGGCTTTCAGGCTGTAGATGCCCTCCGTGCCTTTTTTGATCCACACGGAATAGCGCGACCAGAGGAACTCCTTGCTGATGAGGTTCCCGTATAGCAAGCCCATGTGGTACCACTCGATGTGATTTTCCTTCTTGTCATTCAATTCGATGTGCACGGTGGTTCGATCGGATTTGTCCATGCGCCACTGATGCCAGATCACGTAATCGCCATCCACCGGGACGTTGAATTTCACCGTGAGAGTTTCATTGGGCTTGAGCACCACCATTTTTCCGTTGGAAGCTTTCGGGTCGTCCTTGATCGTGCCGCCGGTGCCGGTGGCGTAATCGACGTTTACGGTCTGCACGGTGATGGCGGGAGTTGCCACGGCAATGGCGGAACTGGGCTGCGAAACGACGCCGTCGTAATTGACCGCCACGACTTTGTAGTAATACTGCGTGCCGGGCTTGAGACCCCAATCGACGACACGCTCCGTTCCCCTCTCATCCACCGGCGGCGAATACAGCAGGTTCGCCTGGGCCGGAACAAAATCAGGTTTGTCGGCGGCGTAGACGTTGTAGTAGCGAACGCCGGGGATCGCCGCCCAGGTCACTTCCGCCGCGAAGGGACTCTGCGGCTTGGCTTGAACATTTGCCGGGACCGGCGGCGTGAACGAAGCTTCCGTGGGGTAATCCAGACCGCGACCGGTGGGCGTGCTGCCGTCGGAGGTCACGAAGAAGCGATTGAGTTTGAAGCCCTTCGATTCGGAGCTTAGCTTGATCTCGCCGGAGAGCTTGCCGAGGTTGACCCACGTCCAATCCGCATACGTCTTGGCGGGAATGGCCGTTCCGTTCACCGTGAACCCGACATTCGCCCCGTCCGCGCTGCCCACGCGCGCCCACACCACGGCGTCCTTGTTGGGGTTCTTGAAGCTGACCTCGCATTTCGTGATGGCCGTCGGCACGAACACGTAGTACATATTGCCCGCATTCACCGGATCGAAACCCTGCATGAATCCGCTGAATTCGCACGACTCCGGCTCCACATACGCCGCGACAGACGCACCGGCTTCGCTGGCGACATCATTGGAGTAGCGGCTTAGCAGCCCGGACCATTCCTGTGCCCGCACCGCGAAGAACGCCTTCTCGCCCTGTTTCACGCCGGGCACCACAAAGCTCATCGGATCCGTGCAGGGGAACTTGCCTTCCGGCGTCTCCACCCATCCAACCTGCCGATAATTCTGGCCGCTGCGATCCGTCTTGTAGATGCGATACCCTTTGGTCTCGCGGCTCACCTTGGCGGGCGTCCAGGTCAACTTAAATCCGCCCCCGCCCTCCGTCGTCCACTGGCCGGTGAGTTTCTGCGGAGCCTGCGGGTTCGCCGCCACCACCAAATAGGCGTTGATGCTATTCGTCAGAGACGAGAGGAACTTGACCTTCGTGCCATCGGGACTCAGCACGCCAAACGGCATGCTGTTATAGGTCAATGCCTGCGGATCCTGCGAGCACACGCCGCACAGCCGGATCACGCTGCGGTCGCCGCGCGTGCTCAGTCGCAGAATTTCCCAGCCGACCGGTCCCATCCAACTGGCCTCCGCCCAATTCTGAAGACCAGCCCAGGAGGTATGCCCTTCCGTCCGACCTTTCGAGCTAAACACGCGATATTCCTGCTCGGTCGCCATGTCGCGCCCTGAAACGCCGTCGCCACGTTCAAAAATCTGGGATTTTCCGTCCGGGCTGCTGGCGCCGTGCGACATCGGCGGCGTCTTGTTGACCAGTTTGCCGTTGACGTCCAAAAAGTACAGTCTGTTCGGGGCCAGCGAATCGCCAAGCGGACCGTTGATGGAGCCCATGACGACGTTATCGGGAGAGCGCGTGAAGGAGACGTAATGGAAGCCGCCGCGGAGGTCCGAGTCCCCCTCCTTGCTTGCCGGCGGCGGCGTCATCGTCGCGGGACTCTGCTCGTGGACGATCCCGCCGTCCCAGCGGATGCTGCGGTACATGCTTCCGTCTGTTTTCGCGACGCCAACCCGACGCGCGAGATCCTGCGTCCCTTCCAGCCAGCAGACCCACTGGCCATCCGGGGAAATCGACGTGATGCCGCCCCACATCTGCCCCTTGGAGGCCGGCGGACCAATGAGATACGCCTCGCGTTTCATCATGTCATACGCCCATGCCGCGACCTGGCCTTTGTAAGGGCCGCGGAAGTAGGTCATGTAAGGATTGCCCGGGCCAAACTGGCCGATCATCTGCGCGGGCAACCCCCAGGCACAGCTCTCCTGCTCCATCAGGAAATCTCCATGTCGAATGAATCGGCCATTGGGATTCCAGCCCCCCTGCCCCACGCTGCCGTTGATGTAATCCGTCAAACGCCAGACCTCCGCACCCGTGTACAGATCGCGGAAAATGGTACGGACGTTTCCGGTAACGCCATCGTGCATCGGAGGCAGCGCCGCCGGCGGATGATCCATCGTCACCAGCTCCGACTGCCGAACCCGCCCCCGGCTCACCAGCGTATCCAACCCCTGCCCCTTGATCGGCCGATCCAAAAACAACCACGGCCCTTGCCCGTCATATTGAATGCTGTCCAGCGTCGTGGGGACCAGGGCTTTTTTGTCGGGAGCGGGCTGCGCGACCGCCGCCGTCACAACCGCCGCGGAAAGGAGTAGTGTGGCAAAACGTGCGTGACTTGAAAACTTCATGAACGTCGCTCCTTAAAGATAGTTGCTGCTTTAGCGTGTTCCGTGCGCCAAACACGCTAAAGCGTGAACTCCGCGCGTGATATCCGCTCACGGTCGCATCTCGGAGAACAGCGTCTCGGAGAACATACGTACTTTAACGCGCCGTTGTGATAAACTGATAGGATAACCCGTGTTCGTAATTGCGCATCTTAGTACGAAATTGCGCAATGCAAGGAGATCCGTGGTGAAAAACGTTCCGCGCGTGGCGCTGGGATTCAAATTGACGACGGCCTGGGGGCGAAGGGTGATGCAGGGGGTGATCGCGTATGCGGAGCGTCATGGCCCCTGGGATTGCGAGTTGCCTCTGACGGACTCCCTCACGACCGATACGCTCCGGCAACTCGGCGACGTCGACGGCCTGATTGTGCAATCCGACCTGGCAAACCTCGTCGCGCCGGCGCTCAGCGGGAAAATGCCCGTCGTGAGGGTGGGAATGCCGCTGCCTGACGCGGAGCCGAAATTCCAGCCTCATTTGCACGAAAGCCCGGATGAGATCGCGAAGATGGCCATCGAGCATTTCAGGGAAAGAGGATTTCGCAATTTCGCCTATTATGCGTTCCGCGGCTATTACCTGGCGAGAATCTATGGCAATGCGTTTGTGAGCCAGTTGCAATCGCGCGGGTTTGAGTGTGCGTGGTTTAAGAAGGAAGCCAGCGAAGACATTCAGTCCGAGACGATCAACAGCGTCAACATGAACGAATGGATTCGGAAATTGCCCAAGCCGGTGGCGATTCTGGCATCGTGGGACGGCGCTGCCCGCGAGGTCACGATGGCCTGCCGCAAAATGAACATCGCCGTGCCCGAGCAAGTCGCGGTCATGGGTATAGGCAACGACAAGTATCAAAATCTGCTTTGCAGTCCGTATATTTCGAGCCTGGACCCAGGACTGGAGCGATTGGGATACGAATCGGCCAAAATGCTCGATCACATGCTCCGAAAACAATTAGCCCCCGGCTCTGCCGAGGGTTCTCGCGAACCTGCCGGTGGAAAGAGAGGCGTCAAAGCAAGCCCCAAGTTGGTTCCCCCGATAGGCGTGGTCACACGCCAGTCCACCGACGTGATCGCCGTCAGCGACGAGCGGGTCGTGGAAGCCGTGCGAAAAATCCATGAACACCTGACGGCGGGCGTCAACGTCAAACTCCTGGTGCGTGAACTGGGTATCGGAAGACGATCGCTGGAAATGGCTTTCAAAAAGCACCTGGGCCGAACGATCCACGACGAAATCGCGCGAACGCAAATCGAACGAGCCTGTCGGCTCCTGGAAGACGGCGAATGCTCGACCGTCGAAATTACCCAACGCTGCGGCTTCCAGCAGGTCTCGCATTTCCGCACCTTTTTCAAAAAGCATACCAAAAGCACGCCACTGGAATATCGCATCCGCAACCAACGCCAACACTATCAGGGGATTCCTTAGCCGGTTGAGGAACGAAAAAGCCTTGGGATTGCAATCTCAAGGCTTCGCTCAGATTTCAAGAAATACCGCTACCTTGATTTATTTCCGCCGGCGCGTCAGCAAGCCCATCGCGCCCAATCCCAGCAGCGCCAGGCTCGTCGGTTCCGGAACCAGCGCAAACTGGCCGTTCTGGCTCAGCACCGCCCAGCTCCAGCCTGTTCCCTGATTGTCAATGTAATAGCCCCAAGCGCCTGCTGCCTGGCTCAAGTCGGTATAACCGTTCTTGGTCATGAAGTCGTCGAAGCTCATGTTCTCGTTGAATTCGCTGGTGGTGCCGACGTACTCCCAGCTATCGAAACTGACCATGTAGGGGAGTTCGCCTGCCGCGAGATTGAGATCGCCGGGATTGAAGGAGATTTGCAGGAGGTAGTCGCCGAAGGCCTCGGCGGCGCCGGTGACGTTGACAACGTCGGAGATCAGCGCCTTTTCGGCGATGTTTGCGAAGGCGCCATTGGGATCGCCAATGTTCCCGGGGTAGATTTCGTCGGTCGTGCGGGCACGCCATTCCATGGTGACATCTTGTCCGGCAGAGCCGGCGTTGCCTTGGATGGTGGCGGTGGTGCCGACCATGGCTGCGCCTTCGCCGGTGCCGGTTGTGCCTGCGACGGTGGAGGAGAAGTTGTTCAGACCGGAGAGGGTCGTCTTGGTGTCCTTAGTGCCGAAGGTGAAACGATCGTTGCTGTTATCGGCGAGGATCGGGCCGCTGGGGGGGGAGCCGCCGTTGACCTCGTAAGTGAAGACGATTTGCCCAGCCCCGTTGTTTGTGATGCTGTAGTCTTTGAAATCAATGCCGCTCCAGCTTGTGCCAAGAACGATGGAGCCGGTGGCGCCGCCATAAGTCGTATCGATAAAGCTGGCGGGAACGGTGCCGGTGGCGTAGGTGAATAGCGTGAAATTGCCCGTTGCGCCCGGCGCGAAGGCGGAGGTTCCGTTGACCACATTCAGGGAGACCCCGCTGCTGGGGAAGGCCAGCGTGTTGACGACCTGAATCTGGCTGCTGGTACCTGACGTGTTAAAGGTGTAATCGAGCGCGGCGCCGTCGGCCAGCGTCCAAGCGCCGGTGAAGGTTAGCATCTTGCCCTGGGAGTCGACGGCGTCGGGAGCGAGGGTGCCGTAGATAGTGCCAACCTTGGATGCATTTCCTGTGACGGTGCCGAGGCCAGCGAGAGTCTGGGTTGCGGAAATCTGACGTCTCTGGAAAACGTCAAAATTGTTGTCATTCTCGCTGAGATCGTAGAACGCTCCTTTGGCGACGATGATCAGCGACGAACTGCCGATCGAGCCTGTTCCTACTCCTCCCGTGCTCCCTGCTGCCCCCACGGTCACGGCAATCTTCAGCGTACCCTCAGAGATCGTGGTGGTGCCGGTATAGGTGTTCGGGCGGGTAAGAGTCAGCGTACTGGTGCCGACCTTGGTCAGTGACCCGCCACCGTCAGTGGTGGTGTCGCTGATCACGCCAAGCACCAGGGAGTTATAGGTATTGTTGCCGATGGTCAGCGTTGATTTATCCGCGATGATCACCTTGCCGTTGGTCACCATGTTCAGCTCAGGGATTATCGCGTTACCCTTGGATTGGAGTGTGCTGGCATTCATGATGGTGACGAGACCGGAGCCTAGTGCCGTGCCGCTGAACTCGATCCATTGGGCAGAACCAGTGGAATCCTGGATGCCACCGTAGAAGCCACTATTCTCGCCTGTTAATATGACATGGCCATGGATTCTGAGATCCGCATTGCCGCTGATCGTACCGGATAAAGTAACGACGCTCCCAGTGCTCCCATTCCATCCTGTGCTGATGGTGAGGGGGCTATCGAGTTGGATGCTGCCGTCGAAAGTGCGGTTTTGGAGATTTGCGCCAGCTGAAGTGAGGTTCAGGGAGCTGAGATTATTAAAAGGAGTAGAAACGTTTTGTACATTTACATTTAAAGTTGAGTTGGCAAAATTTCCTTGGACGACAATATCGTTGGAGATCGTGGCACTACTAGTGGTTCCGAAGGTGAGGGTCGTGGCGTTGCTCATATTGCCGGTCGAACCACCGTCTATGTAGATGGTACCCGTACCGAGGGGGGCCGTCGCCGTGGCGGCAGTATTGACCGTGAAGGCACCACCAGCGCTGCCGCTGCTCTGGATATAGACAGGGCCGGAGTAGGTGGAGGGGGCAGAGTCGGTAAGGGTGCCAGTGGTGAAGTAGGCCGTATCGGTGTTATCGGGAGACCCGCTTTGATCCCAATTGGCTGAGGTCCATGTGCCGCTGGCCCCAGCGGTCCAGATGAAGGGGGCAGCCGACGCCGCCTGTAGTTGCATCGCAGCGGCGATGGCCGCGATGCTCAGGATGCTGTACTTTTTGAACAACCGGTTGCTGAGGATTCTGTGACTTGCCATTTGATGATCTCCTAAAAAGCGCTCTCACTTACAGGCCAGCTTCCCAACCGAGGGGGCGGGAAGCAAAAACGACAAAGGGAACGACAAACGCCCAAAACCGCAGTCATTCGCGATTCCGAACGTTTCTCTCGTTCCCTCTTTTTTTGCCAGCAATCGCACTTTCGCATAACCATACGAAAAAGCGCACCGCTGTGTGGAACATACCCCAAGTCTCAAAAAATGCAAATGAAAAAGTATTTTTTTTGTAATTTTTTTTATGAGGGCGTGCCCACCCCTCTCTTCGCCCCCTGCATTTTGTATCACGCGTTCGCATAACGCAGAGCAAACGCATTGGACTGTCAGCCCCCGGCTCTGCCGGGGGTTCGAGTTGCAGTACCCGCGTTCATGCCCTCAAAACCCCCGGCAGAGCCGGGGGCTGACAGACGTGAAACGCCAAATGCGCTTTCCCCTTCGCCATAACGCCACGGATAACGAACATCTTGACCTTGCGCCGCCAGATACTCATAATCCTCCGAGCGCTCATCGACTCAACAGCGGATTTCGCCTTGTCAAGGATATATTTCCATGTGCCATCTGAATAAATTTGTGGAGACGATGACGTCACGGGAGCGGGTCGTCAGGACTTTTGCGTTTGAAAAGACCGATCGGGTGACGATCGGCTATGACGCGAACCCCGGTATTGATGCAAGACTGAAAAAGGCCCTTGGTGTCGCCGACGATAACGACGAAGCGTTGATGGTGGTGCTCGGCGTGGATTATCGCGGAATAGGCGCTCGTTATGTTGGGCCGATGTTGCATGTGGTGCCGCCGGAGCGAAGGGTCAATCAACTTGAGGGCAGCATTTCCCGCTGGATTGAGCACGGCACCGGCGGATACTGGGATGCTTGCGACTTTCCACTGGCCGATGCGGACGATGAGGCGTTCGAGCGATTTCCCGTGCCGAACCCCGACGATTTCGATTATGACGCAGCGCTTGATCGAGCAAAATCCTACCACGGCCAATACGCTCTCTACATCGGCAATCCCGGCGTTCCGGATGTCATCAACTCCAACGGCCGAATCATGGGCATGGAGGATGTGCTTTGCCACCTCATCACCGGAAACCAGGCGGCGATGGATTTTATACATCGCCGCGTCGCGTTTCAGTTCGGCATGTTGGAAAGGTTGCTGACTAAATGCAAAGGGCACATTGATTTTTTATGGCTCGGCGAAGACCTCGGCACGCAGATCGCCCCGATGATTAGCCTTGAGCTGTACCGCAGCACGCTCAAGCCGATCCACAAAAAATTCGCCGATTTGGCCGCACATTTCGGCATCCCCGCCATGATGCACACCTGCGGCAGTTCGAGCTGGGCTTATGAAGACATGATCGACATCGGCATCAAAGCGGTGGACACGCTACAGCCGGAGGCGGTCAACATGTCGCCAGCCTATTTGGTCGAACATTTCGGCGGCAGGCTCGGCTTCAGAGGCTGCATCTCCACCGCAGGAGAACTTGTGAATGGGACCGTGGACGATGTGACGACAGTTTGTAAAAATACCATGGAGCTGATGAAAACCTGTCGCGGCTACCACTTCGCGCCAACGCACCAGATACAGGATAATACCCCGGTGGAAAACGTCGTCGCTATGTATCAGGCGGCTCATGATTACGGAAGATATTAAAAGTTGAAAGTTAAACGATAAAAGTTAAAAGGTGAAAGTATGCAAAACAAACCCAATATCCTTTACATCATGTGCGACCAGTTCCGATACGATTGCATAGCTTCGCTTGGCAACAGCAAAATCTCAACGCCGAACATCGACCGTTTGGTGCATCGCGGCGTAACGTTTACAAACGCCTATTCGCCCTGCCCGGTCTGCGTTCCGGCACGATACATCGTCCGTACTGGGCGCGACCCGCACACGACCTGCTGCTTCAGCAATGCGAGACCGGCCGCACTGGATGGCCAGCCTGCCGGCATGGAAGAACGCTGCGGGCCGTATCTGGCGAGGTTTTTAAGTTCGCAGGGCTACCGAACCTTCGGCGTTGGCAAGTTCCACACCTACCCGCCAAAAGAAGAACTTGGGTATGAAACGCATCTGCACACCGAGGAAGTCTGGGGCAAACCGGAACATCGCTTGGCCGACGCCTACGGCGCGTTCATCGCGAAGCATCCGGCGTACAGTCACATTGAACAACTTCAGGGCGAACGCACCGAGATGTACTACATGCCGCAGACCAGCCCGTTCCCGGCGGATATGACCGTCGAAGCGTTCGTGGCGAGCCAGGTGATTGAGTTAATCAAGTCGCCCGACCCGCGACCGTGGTTCGGATTCGTCTCCTTCATCGGCCCGCATCCGCCCTTTGCGCCGCCGATACCGTTCAATCGTATGTACAATCCTGATCGTATGGATAACCCGGTCAGCGGCGACGTGGCGACGGACCATATGGACGAGCATCTGCCGTGGATGAACCGTCTTATTTGGGCCGACGAGTTAAACAACTTCTCGGCACGGATCGCGAAATCACGCTATTACGGCGAGATCAGCTATATCGACGGTTGCATCGGAAAACTGCTCGACGCCGTGGAAGCCATGCCCGATCCGGACAACGTGTTGATCTGCTTCTTCACCGATCACGGCGACCACATGGGCGACCACCATTCGTGGCAAAAAGAGAGCTGGTTTGAGCAGTCGGCGCACATTCCGTTCCTAGTATCGTGGCCGGCGCGGATGAAAGGCGGCGTTCGGAATGGGGAACTCGTTGCGTTGACGGACCTGTTTGCGATAGCGTCATCCGCGGCAGGAGCACTCGATACACGGGACGGGATTGACGTGCTTGGCATGTTGGCCGGAACGGTAGAACCGCGAGAATCTTTATTTACCGTTTACGGCGAGCCGGGTACGCCTGCCTTTAAGTTCATGGTACGAAAAGGCGATTACAAATACATTTTCTTCTCCAACGGCGGCGGACGGCAATTGTTCAACCTTCGCGACGATCCGAACGAGTTGAACAACCTCGCGGAAACACAGCCCGATGTGGTCAAAGAGTTGCATACTTTGGCGTTGTCCCGTGCGAACAGGCCGGGACTTCTGGCGGCACTCGAAGGCGGCGATTTCAAAACGTTCCCTCGCACAGAGTATCCAAGAGAACGCATCAACCAAATGGCTTACGATCTTGGTGTCCGGGACTTTTCATTTCTTAAATAACAGGAACGATACGATGAAATATGACATTGCCGCTTACATATGGCCGGCCTATACCGGCAAAGAGCCGCGCGCTCATCAGTTTTGGCCGGAGAAAAAGGGCGAATGGCAGACGGTACGAAACGCTCAGGCAAAATTCCCCGGCCATCAATGGCCGAGGAAACCTCTTTGGGGTTATGTGGATGAAGCCGACCCGGATGTCATGGAAATGGAGATCGAGGCAGCCGTTACGCATGGGGTCAATGTATTTATCTATGATTGGTACTGGTATGATCGCCGTTCGTTTTTGGAACAGTGCCTCAACGAAGGTTATCTCAAGGCGAAAAATAAACATAAGATGAAGTTTTATTTGATGTGGGCGAACCATGATGCCGTGAATGTATGGGATTACCGCCTTTCCGACGACGAAAAAACGGTCATTTGGGACGGCAAAGTCAACATGGAGGAGTTCGTCCGACTTTCCGACCGTTTGATCGAAAGATATTTTAAGTTGCCGTGCTACTATAGAATCGACAATCGTCCAGTCTTTCAAATATATGACACGGCAAATTTTATCAACGGACTTGGCGGCATGGAACAGGCCTGCTTGGCACTCGACGGTTTGCGAAAACGTGCCGTCGCTGCCGGTTTGCCGGGACTTTGGCTGCAAATGACGCTCTGGGGAGACAGAGCGCTGGACATCAGCGGCGTCGATGGCAGTGAAAAACCATCTCTCCGTGAAATCATCGCCACGCTTGGTTTTGACAGCTTAACCCATTATCAATATGTCCATTTTACAAATATATCGCGGGATTACGGACAGGTTTTGCCCGATGTTGTGCGCGAGTGGAATCGGGTGGATAAGGCTTACGGGAAACCTTATTTCGCGCATGTATCACTGGGCTGGGACAACAATCCCCGGCACAAAAAGTATAGAAAAAACATTTTGACCAACTGTACGCCGATGGAAATACGAAAAGCGTTGCAAGCGGCCAAGGACTACGCCGATGCCCACCAACGCCAGACGCCGTTGATTACGATTAACAGTTGGAACGAATGGACGGAAGCCAGTTACCTCCAACCGGACGATCTCTACGGGTACGGCTATTTGGAAGCTGTGAGAGATATTTTTATTTGATTGATGAAGCGTTACTTTGCGTCGAAAGTGAAAGGGTGGTCTATAGTGGCGAACAGGATAATGCAGTTTACGGTTTTTGTGTTGTGTTTATTGCCATTGTTGTATGCAACAGTGGCATGCCACAATGACCAAATGTCGCAAGTGAAAGGACGGTCTCCCATGACCAGGCAAAAACAAGCCATCATCCTTCCGGGCCAAAACGAGGGGGTGGCGGCCCCCCCCCTAAAAATCCAGAGAAGGGCCGTGGAACGCCTATGCGATTACGGCGGCAATTTTGACATCCTGCACGGCGATCCGAGCGAACACAATCTCGGCAAATATGATCTAGTGATTCTGCTTGGGGACACGGAAACTTCCTGGGTTCGTGATAGACTTCCGGGTGACACAACGAAAACTCTTGGCACGAAGGATTCGTTTGCCGTGGTCACGCTGCGCGATCAACCGCTGATCGTGGCGGCGACGGGGAACGGCCCGCGCGGGATGCTCTACGCCGCGTATCGGCTGGCGGATATGCTGAAAGTTCAGGACAGCCTCAAAGGGCTTCGCGTCGTGAAGACACCGCTCGTTCCGGAACGGGTGGCTTTGGTCACGCCCACGGTCCTGGGCGGCGAGGAATACAAGCCCGGCCTGTTTTACAGAACCATGCGAGAACTGCCAAGGTACGGATACACTGCGGTCCAGATCATCGCGGGCGGGCAGTGCGGCACTCCCGTTGCGCGCAACGCCCATCCCATCCTCATAGATGCGTCCGACAACTTAACGGTCAACCGGTTCCAGGTGATTGAATGGCGGAAGTTCTTTGCGGAAATGTCCGAATATGGGCTTGATGTGTTCGCGGAGGCTCCGCCGTTGATTCCTCATGGGTTTGATGAAGCTGCCGTCGAGGCGTTCTATCGCGGCGGCCCGGAACCGAAGGGTTTTTTACCGGCGGTGGCTGTCCTCTTTGAAAAATATCTGACCACGCTGCTCGATACGTTTCCGGAGATTAAGGGCGTCGTGACAAGTTCCACCGAGGGCAGCGAGTACGGCCGATACAAACGCTATTTTAACATCTCTGAAAACTTCAGCGGCTCCAACGTCAGCCGCGACCCCAAGGCACTCAGCGCTCAGTACGAAACCAACGAAAAAATCCTCCGCGTCTATTTGGATGTCATGCAGCGTGTCTGCCGCGAGCGGGGCGTCAAAGCGGGTTTTTGGAGCCACATCTACGGCATCACCAGCGACGGAATGAGCGTCATGCGGCGGGTCGTCTACGATTACCCGTATATTACCTGCATTGAGGACGACTACTGGAACAACAATCTGTGGATTTACGATTTGCCGGTGATGAATTATTTGTCGGACGCGGCGAAGCAGGAGGCGGTGAAGCACAACTTCGGCATGTCGCAATGGGTCACCGACGCCGAATATTACGGCGGAGCCAGCCTGCCCAACGCCTATCCGGACCCCATTGTTTTCTCAGCAAAAGAAGCCGCTCGCCTGGGCGCACGTGTGATGCAGCAACGCCTTAACCTGCACGATCGGACGCCCTACGGCACCTTGTTCAACATGGCCGAAATCATCCCCTTCGCCTCATCGCGGCAGCTTTGGAGCGGCGCGGAAGATATAGACGCGTTGTGGGACGAATGGGCCGTTCGCCGATTCGGACGAGAGGCCGCCGGGAATGTCGTCAAGGCGCTGAAAAACTCAAAGGCCATTATTTTCGACGGTTTGCAGATCAACGGCAGCCATTTGATGATGCACAGCGCCATCGAACCGTTTCATTGGGCTCCCGTTAACGGCGCGGCTTTCAAACTTTTTGGCAAGCCGGGCGTCAGACTGATTAATAAAAAACCGGGCGACGTAATCCACAGCGGCGAGCAGTATCTCTATCAAATGAAAACGACTCCGATTTCCATTTCGGACTATAGAAAGAACAATGCGTTCGCGCTTCAAAAAGTAAATGAGTCTCGGGAACTTCTCCGCGCCGTGGAGAGCAAGTTGAACGCCGAAGACTATCGTATGCTGATGGACGCATTCGACGACGGCGTCATCGTGCTGGGCATGCTGCTCCGCCTCGGAGAAGCCGCATATGCCGCCAACCTCGTGCTCGATAATTTCGACGGCGAAAGCGATCCGAAGGCACTGCTCCGTCGCCGACTCAGCGAACTTGCCGAATACCGTGAAAAGGTCATTCTGCCGCGCGGCAGTGACTTGATGAATCCGCCCTTGTATGAATCGCTCGGAAAGATCATGGATTCATACAAAACTTTAGTTGTGCAACAATAGGAGCATGTGATGTTTTGTAACGAGTCAATGACCGAGCGGCAGCGCTTTATCAATGTCATGGAGTATAAACCCGTTGACAGAGTTCCCAACCATGAGGTTGGCGTATGGGCGCAAACAAAAGAACGCTGGATACGCGAAGGCATGAACCCCTACGACATTCAATGGGACTGGTTCACCGGCGACGAGTATTTCAACATGGACGCGAGGGAGTTCTTCGACGTCAACTTCGACATGCTGCCGATGTTTGACTACACGCTCATTGAAAAGACCGATCTTTATGAAGTCTACCGTGATCGTCGCGGAATCGTACATAAGGCGCTGATTGAGGGTACTACCGGCGGGATGCGAGCCTGCATGGATGAATACATCAGCTTCCCCGTCGAAACGATGCAAGACTTCCATGAACTCAAAAAACGTTATATAGCGAACCAGAACGCTCGCTATCCCGCGAACTGGAAAAAGATCATGGGACCGCGTTGGAAGAACCGTGAGCATGTACTGGTTCTGGCTCAGAACATGGGCACGAAGGGTTTTTATTGGCGTTGCCGTGAGTGGATGGGGACGATGAATCTCAGCTACGCTTTCCACGACGACCCGGCACTGGTCCATGACATGATGACGTTCATCGCGGACTTTACGATGGAGGTCTCGAAGCCTGCGCTGGCGGCAGAGGGGGGGGGCGATTTCGACTATGTGTTCATCAACGAAGACATGTCAATGAAAACAGGCCCACTGATAAGCCCGCAGCATTACAAAGAATATATCTTCCCGCAGATGCGCCGCCTGGTCGATTTTTATAAACGCAACGGCGTGAAGTACATATTGGTGGACACCGACGGCAATTGCGAGTCGCTGATTCCGCTATTGATGGAAGCCGGCGTCGACGGCATCTGGCCGCTGGAACGGGTGGCGGATATGGACCCACTCCGCATCCGCAAAGAATACGGTCGCGACCTGCGGCTCTCCGGCGGCATCAACAAAATGGAACTCGCCAAAGGAAAAGACGCCATCGACAAGCACCTGGCCGAACTCGCCCCGCTCATCGAGGAAGGCGGTTTTATCCCGACCGTCGATCACACGGTTTCGCCCGATATTTCATGGGAAAACTTTTGTTACTATATGAAACGCAAACAGGACTTGTTATGCGGAAAGTTTTAGGATAACGCACAATCAGCGAGGATGTTATGGCAACGAATATTGTATCTATTCTGATTGACGATCTGGGCGTCCGCGATCTGGGGTGCTTCGGCTCGACGTTTTATGAAACACCGCGACTCGATGCGCTGGCGAAGGAGGGAATGCGCTTCACCAACGCCTATGCCGCCTGCCCGGTCTGTTCGCCGTCACGGGCGGCGCTGATGTCCGGCAAGTATCCCGCTCGCGTCGGACTGACGAATTGGCTCGACGGAGATAATTGCGGGAAGCTCAGCACGGTCCCGTACCTGCATTATCTGCCGTTGGAGGAGGTCTCCATCGCCAGGGCACTGCGGGAGAGCGGGTATCAAACGTGGCATGTGGGCAAGTGGCATCTGGGCGGCAAGGCGTTCTCTCCGGAGAAGCACGGGTTTGATGTGAATATCGGAGGCTGGCCAAACTTGTATTGGTCGCCATACAACAGTCCACAACTCCCCGACGGACCGCCGGGCGAATACCTGACGGACCGCATCACCACCGAGGCGATCGAGTTGATTCGAAAGCGTGACCGGAGTGGGGAGGGGCGCCCGTTTTTTTTGAATCTGTGCCATTACGCCGTGCATGTGCCGATCAAAGCGCCGCCGGAACTGGTGGAAAAGTATCGAGCGAAGGCCAAGGCGATGCACCTGGATGAGATGAATCCGTTTGTGGAGGGCGAGCCGATGCCGTTTCTGCCGCGTCGTGAGGGCGAAGTGCTGCCGCATGTACGTCGGCGGATCGTACAGTCCGATCCTGTGTACGCGGCCATGATCGAGAACCTCGATACAAACATTGGACGATTGCTCGATGCGTTGGCGGAGGAAGGATTGACGGATGACACGCTTGTCACGTTCACCTCCGACAACGGCGGTCTTGCCACGGCGGAGGGGTCGCCGACATGCAACTTGCCTTGGTCGGAGGGCAAGGGATGGAATGCCGAGGGCGGGATGCGGGTGTGTCAGATTGCGCGTTATCCGAAAAAGATCGCCGCCGGGGGGACGTGTCATACACCTGTGACGACGACTGATTTTTATCCGACATTCTTGCAGACGGCGGGACTGCCGTTGCGACCGAAGCAGCATGTCGATGGACTCTCGATGGTGCCGCTGTTCGAGAATCCCGACGCAAGCCTGCCGCGAGAGGCGGTCTTCTGGCACTATCCACACTATTCCAATCAGGGCGGAGCACCGGCGGCGTCACTTGTGACCGGCGACGGACGATGGAAGCTCATCGAGTTCTTCGAGGACAACCACCTGGAACTTTACGATCTGGTGAACGATCCGTCGGAGACACGTAACCTGGCTTCGCAAGAGCCGGAGAGGACCCGTCGGCTGTATGCTCTGCTGCAAGCGTGGCAG
>Ga0123357_10000558_pt1 | contig 36725 bp, 49 predicted proteins | sample TergutEmb28metaG_FD_89873 | JGI IMG/M metagenome (GOLD analysis project Ga0123357, IMG submission 89873) | Embiratermes neotenicus P4 segment gut microbial communities from Petit-Saut dam, French Guiana - Emb289 P4 | ecosystem: Host-associated > Arthropoda: Insects > Digestive system > Gut ... | reverse complement strand
GTGCCCAGGGACAGAATCGAACTGTCGACACGCGGATTTTCAGTCCGCTGCATTCGTTCGTTTTCTCGATGTTTTTACCATCTTTTTTGCTCTCTGTGCACTGGTTGTGAACGCGAGTCTTTGCTCGAGCAGTTTCGCGAGCTGCTCGGGCGCGAGGCGTCCGTAGACCCTCTCGACCATCCGGGAGTCGGCATGGCCAGCGAACACCGCGAGCAACGACGGCTCCACGCCGTGAGCTCGCAGGAGGGTCAACATCGTGCGGCGTAAGTCGTTCGGCGAGCACGCTTCGATCTCGACCCGCTTGCAGGCGACATGCAGATCTCGCCTCACGTTGGTCCACCTCTCGAACGGCATATAAGCCACCGCGCGCTCAACCCATGGGCGTGCGAAGTCCACGATGGGCACGCGGCGATCTCGCGTCGTGCGCTTTGTCCCTCGCAGCCTGACGTAGCCCGCGACGAGGTCAATGTCGGTCTTGCGCAGCCGATCGATCTCGCTCGGGTACGTGGCCGCCGTCGCAATGAGCAAGCCGACCAGCGCCGAGCGCTTGGCCGGCAGTGTCCCGAGCAACAGCGCGATCTCGTGCAGCGGCAGCGCGCGCTCCTTCGGCACATACTCGATCGCAAACTCGGGCATCACCTCGTCGAGCGCGTAGGGATACTGCCGGTAGCGGCGCGCGAGTTTCAACGCGCCCCTCAGCGTGACGAGCTCTTTGTGGACCGTCGTTCTGGCGGCACCCTCCTTCAGCCGCTCGGCAGCGAACTGGTCGATCTGCTGCGCGCCGATGTCCGAGAGCAGCGTATCGGCGCCAAGGAGGCGCACGAGGTGTCTCCCTTTCTGTCCGTACATGCTGAGCGTGCCCGGCTTCTTTCCGGCCGTCTCGCGCTCGCTTAGGCGCCAGTCGAGGACGAAGGCAAGCGTGGGCGAGTCCGGGGGACGATCGGCCTGCGTGATGACAGCGCGCTCGAGCTCGAGCCACCGCTTGCGGGCAGCGACTCGGTCATGGCAGCGGGTCGATCTGCGGAGGCTCCTACCCCCTTTCGGGTTGGTGACGAGGCACCACCAGATCCGGCCACGCAAATAAAGGGTGTCTCGCACGGGCCCTCCGTGTGTCTCTCTTTCCAGGCGTGAAATGCTTGATGGGTCACGCGCACAGACTTGCCGGCCACCAGTCGCGTGCACTCGCGCATGATGCGATATGCGCTCGCGAGTGAAACGCCGAGGTCCTCGGCGATGTCTTTCGCGCGGAGATAACGAGTCATAATTATATTATTTCGTTTAGAAGTCGCTGAATCTCGAGCAGCTCTCCCTCGTCCGCTGACAGCAGAAGGATCCGCCAGAGACTGCAGCCGGGTATGGCTGCAGCGATGGTCTTGACGGAAGACAGATAAGGGGTCTTCCTCCCGCTCTCGTACTGGCAGATAAGGCTCGGGTCTCGACCCATGCGGATCGACACTCTCCGCGCAGATAGCTGGCGCCACTCTCTTGCCCTCCTAATACCTCGGGCGAGATTCACGGCTTCAACCCATCGTTGAAGAGCTTCTTGATTTTGCTGAATTCCGCCTCAGCAATCTGAGCTATGTAGCGGAGCTCCGATTCCGTCTCTTTTATGCTCCTCCCTTCTCTCCAATAGTCGGCTCGCCTGAAGATGGTATGCAACGTTTCTGCGCTCCGGAGCAGTTGCTTCCGGAGCAGCACAATATCGCTCGACGGAGGAAGAGGATCGGCCACGGAATTGGACGCGCACTCATGCTCTCCTTCGTGGCCCTGCTCATGGTCACATTGCTTGGGTCCGCTCCTTACTTGGCAGCGCATCGCACAATCTCCACTGTGGACATGCCTGCGCAAGGAACGCGAGAGTCGATTGCCGCTTTGACGTCGCAGAAAAACCTTCTTTCAGCATCACCTAGACTTTCCGCGACAACATAACCCTTCACGGCTACGGCGACGTCGTACGACCGCATCTTCTCTTTGACGCGACACACTATCCGGAACTGATCCTGACTCAGGTCAGCCTCGACGTTTCCTTGGCCAAGCATCACCATCCTTTCGGCCTCACCCTTACTGTTCGCGTCAATGTCTACGTGGGCTTCGATGTAACACCGATATTTCATGGCAGTCTCCTCGTGAGTCGGTGGAGAATCGAACTCCACCACCTACCCGGAAAGGATTGAAACAGGCAGGTGCCAAACCTGGCGACCCAAGTGCCGGTCTCTCCCGGCTGTCACGCTATTCGCTGCCGCGTTGGCGTGTTTACTCGTGATTCGCACTCTGGATCCAGGTTCGTAGAGGCCGACCTAACAAAGCTGTCGCCTCGAAGTGCCCAAATCCTCCACGCTCAGCTATTCGTTCCGCGCTCTGGTTCTTACCGAACATCGCGGCGTATGCATTCCACACTTCGAGGTGCTCGTCCCAAGCGATCGTGCCTGGTGCCATGTGAAGCAATCCGGCTAAGCGTTCTCCCTGCACGGGTGCACGTTTGTCCACAACTGACTCCTTCGCTAAAAGTCAGAAAGGCAGTTCGTCGTCCGGCATCTCTTTTTGTAAACGCCGCACCAAGCCACGATGTTTTTCGCCAAACCTCTTCAACTCGTTCGGCGTCATCTCTACGTGGCTCGTAATGGGATTGACGAACCCAACCTCAGGGGGCTGTTCCTTGCCCTGGTATTCCTGCACGCGCACCGTAACCGACACCTCATTGCGATCCATCCCGCAGAGGTCGCCGGTCGCGAGCTCGTCGACGTTTTCGCCCTTCCAGCCGCAGGCCTGAAAGGTGCGAATCGCGTTCTCGATGGCGCCGTCAGACAACCAACGCCGGCAAGGAATAATGCGCCGAGACTTCGACGTTTCAAACTCCAGCAGGATGTATGGCGTGCCTTTCAGTTGGCTGTATTGCAGCCCGCGGTTGCGGACGACTCTCGCGTCCAGCCTATCTCCGTCTCGCAGGATATCGTCAGTCATGGTCGTGCCGTCCTTTCTTTTGCCAGCCACGCGGCCGGGTCGAATAACGCCTCTTTTGCCGAAAGAAGCCGCTCAATAGAGAGCGTGCTCTGAGGGGCCTCCAAAAATCGAGCCATCCGGTCAACAAACCCCCTGTACTCTGGATTCGCTACCCGCTGATGTTCCGCGAGCATCTCGAGAGCCTCGCGATATATCCTCCCATTTTCCGTCTCGGGACCCTCACACGTGGATCCCTGAGGCGCTTTTGGAAGTTCGCTCCCGAGCGCCCGCATCATCGCATCCCATCCGCCATCCTTTGGAATCTCGATCCGTTCCGGAGCATCAGGTCTGCTCTTAGATGGGTATGCAGGATGCGAACGCATCCTCAAGATGCGCGTCTCGCTCTCGGTGGCTTTCGCGACGCGGTCTCCCTTGGCTTTGCCCACTGTTGCGTCAGTGGTCAAGTAGCCGACCACGTTGACCCATTGCGTGATGAGATCGCCAATCAAGTCGTGCACGCTTACGGCCATGGCCTCGTAATCATCACCCTCTGGATTCTTGCGCGTCCGCACTCGTACGTGCGCGAGAAGGATGATGTTCTTTCGCTCGTTGATGGCCTCGAGCTCTTTGAGAATTGGCCGGAATTCTCGAGCCGCCATCCGGTAGCCATCCTGGTAGCCGTAGTCTTCTACGGCCATCTTTTTGCCGAGGGTTCCGACGTGCGCCCACACTATGGGCTCCACCCAATTGAGCGTGTCGACAACAAAGGTCTCGAACGTGGAATCCTCCGCAATCTCTCGCAGCGCGCGGAGCACGTCGTGGTACGTCCGCGGGGTAGGATCGTAGGCTGTCGCGTGCAGGTACTGCAACCCATTCTCCGCCGCCAAAAAGATGGGGTTCGGCGAGCTCGCGGCGAGCGTGCTCTTGCCGACACCGGGCGGTCCGCATATCAGCATGCGCTGACGTTCGGCCGGCGCATAGGTGTTACGCGTTTTCATAGCGCGCCCCCAGCCTTCCTCGCGCTGCAAACATCATGTTGCGCGCATGTCGCGCATGTTTGCGCGCGGACTGCAATCCATGCCTTGCCGCGTGAAGCTCGTCGTAGGCCGGAGATTCGCTAGGAATATACCCTATGCGATCATCCGTCCCGCTCAACAATTCCTCTACCTTCGACATCTCGGCGTCGGAGGGATATTCTTCGCCTTTCATGCGCCTTCTCCTTTCTCGCTTATCTCCGCACTCAACTCTTCGTGCGGCCTATCCGCGGTGCGGAATCGGTCATCGCTGTCGATTGATGTCTGTCCCGAGCAGACGTCGAAATACTCGCAGAGCCTGCTATAACGAACACATGAGTGGGGGTGGCGAACGAAACCATCCACCTCCAACGCGTCATCGATGAGAAGACAGGTTAGCCATAGGTCGGCTCGATGCTGTGCCGAGTCGCGAGACAGCCTCACGATCCTACCTCGATGGAAATACTTCTCGGGGTGCCCCTTAATCTCCTCGCGCACCCTCACCTGATACTCTTCTGGCGTCTCATCTTCTGCACGCTGCGAGGCGATGAGACCGCCATCCTTGCGGTACTTGCGCCGGTCTTCCGGGGTGGCCTTCCCCGGCCGCAGATCTACCTTGCGGATGACATCGTAGAGCATTTCGGCTCCGGGGTACGCGTCGAGATATCCCGTGACCTGTGGATCCATCACGGCCGCCATCTCCCAGTAATGGGTCTCTGGGCTCGGGTCTTCACTCGTCGTCTTATGCTCGACGACTAGTTGCGTGAGTCGGTCGGGTTGCACAAGAGCGGTCACGACCGCGTCGACCTTGCCGGCGTAAACATAACGCAGAGAAGGCTTGCCGAGCGGGGATAGAATAGGCGCCGCGAATTCCTGCTCGACTCGCACACCAATAACGTGCAGGTGAGTGCCCAGCGGCGAATCGTCCCAATACGCGTCATACGCAATGAGGAGCTCCTGTGCCTTGGCGCGCTCGTACGGATCGCCCTGTCCGCAGAGAGGGCGCAGGCCCATGTCCAGAGCGCATCCCGCAGCACCACCTATCCGATGCTTCCACCATTCCGCCATCGCCGCGTGCATGAGAGTGCCGAACTTCAACGCCGGCGCCTCGTCTCCTGCACGCACTCGGCGCAGCATCACGTAGCGATACTTGTACTCGCGCGGACAGCGCCGAAAGCACGCGACGCTGGAATGCGTGAGTACGTTTAGTTTTTTTCTCTCTAGTCCCATGACTTCCTACCTTTCCTTTTCGCCCATTTCTGGGCGCAACACGCCCACGTCTCGCCGAGCTCGAAGACGCGAATCAACATGTCGACGTCGATGCGCGGAACACTCGTCCCAGCCTGCGCGAGGGACATGCACCATCCTGCATAGAGGCGAGAATTTCTCTCGTTGGTTTCGAGCCGGCGGATCATATCGCCAGCTCTTTCCCCCCGGTCAAGAGTTCACAATGCCGCCGCAATACGGCGGAAACCATCTCATCCCCGGTGAGGCTTTCGCAGTATCGTTCTCTTACCAGCTTGCAGAGCGCCTCAATTAGAGCCCTGTCTCCCGCGTCCAGCGTGATGGTCACGCCGCCATCCTCGTTGACGGTCACGGCGTTACCCCCTCTTTCTCTCGCGCCATCGTAGAATGGCATCGAGAACAATTCCGCAGCTCGAGAGTCATGCCTGCCATCTCCCAGTCTTGGAGCTTCTTCAGCCGCTTCCACCTTGACGGTGGATACTTGGCACCGCACGAGCATGTCTTCACCGACTCTCCACGCCGTCCCATAGCCGCCCCCTCTCCTTCTCGTATCCTGGCCTCAGGTACAGATGGCGGCACTTGCAAAGCAGCTCGCCGGTGGTCTCAGGGTACTTATCGTCCCAGGTCCGGCTCTTGCCCTCAGGCTCTTGACCGAGAAGCCCAAGAAGGCGCGCCCTGAACTTTGCGTGCACTCTCCGGCGCTTCGCGCCGTGCAACCATTTGGTGCTTTGCATGTCACCTCTCCTTTCGGGTGGGGCCCCGGAGGGCCCCATCCATCTCTTCACGCAACCAACGACTCCGGGCAGCTAGGGAAATACTTGCGCACAATCGCTATGTGCTCCTTGCTCATGCGCCTGGTAGAGGTGAGCCCGTAGGCGGCTTGTCTTGCCGCGTTCGCGACAGCCAGCACGACATGCCCGTCGCTGCTGCAAGCAGCGCGGGCAGCTCTCGCGGCCTCGGCAGAGGCAGTCGCAGCATGGATGACGGAGACATGCGCGTCATAGGCGTACTTACATGCAGCGTCGTGGGCGTCGCGGAGCTCGTCGCTCGACACGTCCTCTCCACGGGCCCACCGCTCTGCTGCCTCGATAGCATGCAGTGGCCGAACCTCTCCCTCAGGGAATAGGTCGAGCATGGTGCGGGCGATCGCGGACGCAACCAGCACCAAACTCCTATTATGGTCCGCGACGGGGACTTCACTCTCATTTAGAAAATCGGTCAAAGACTGCATGTCATCCTCCTTCTCACCACTTCCTCACGCTCCCAGCACCATCTCCGTCAGCTGCCGCTCGAGCGCCACGAGCGTCTGGTTCACGCACCTTGCCTTCAGCTCCCAGTTGCGTGGCTTGGTGGCTCGGAGCTCGGAGAGCTCGGCGTAGGTGGCGGTGATGCGAGCGCGAAGAGCTTTGGCCACGGAGGTCATAGTGTCCGTTCCTTTCGCCTTCACATTATGATTCTGATTCGGTTGTGTCAACGATCAAAACAACATTTTGTTTTGACTGCGACATCTAGCCCGAACCGGCCCGATCGCGAGCAGGTGCTGCGCTCGTCGACGACATGACGCAGTAGATGAGCTACCCTGACTTACGCCGCGATCGGTAAGTCGTGGCAGCGGGTGTTACCGCCTCCCGCTCTGCATCCAGTGCGCGTTCGTCCTGAATGCGCGCAAGCCACCAAAGAGTGTCCTTGCGCGCGAAATCAGCTTCTGGATAGCGTTGCAGCGCGCGCGAGATTTGTTCCGTGGTTGCTCCGTACCGCTCGGCAATACGGACCGCTTCAGTGCGTGAGGACGTCGCGAGATGTAGCGCCGAGACGCCGGTTGTTCCGTCCCATGCTAGAGCAGCCGATACGAGCGCCGCGAGATCGGGGAACCCGAACGGCTTCGCCAGTTTGGTTGCGGAGTAGAAAGAGGCGTTGGTTGTTCGTGCTTTGAGCTGCGAAGGCAAGGACTGAGCGACGCCCGCTTCAGCGGCTAAGTCCTTGATCATTTTTCCTTCGGCTTCCCACTGCGCGATGAGGTGCCGAAGAAATTCACTCACCGGCTCGATCTCCTTCGCCATCAAAGGCACCGTATCCACCCGTAGCCTTCGGATTCTGATTTCGCGGTTGACGCCGACATTCAAATCAGAATACGAATGTGCATGACCTGGTCGGAAGTTTTCAGCGCGTATTTGTTGCGTCGCTACCCAAATCAGGGCGCGAAATTGCAGGCGGCCTTCGCACTGCGACGCTCCTTCTCTTCGATCCACTACTGGTGCCAGGGCAGCTACCCACGACACAAAACGCGCGAACAGATCGAGCGGTGGAGCAAAGGCGAAGTGCGCGCCGACCTCCCGCGCAGGCCTCGACCTAGCAACCAGGAGGTTGCGTCATGATCCGCGCCTACTTCGATGCGCTCGAAGCGTTGCCAGACTGGCTCGTCATCGGCATCGCGGCCGCCGTGCTCTACGCGTGGTTCGTCCAGTCCGATCGGAGGCAGCCGTGAGTGCCGTCTTGGTTGCCGGCCTCCTCTTGTTTGGCTTCGGCCTTGGAGGCCTCGCCGCGGTCCTCGCCATGTGTGTGCTCGAGCGACGGCGCCGTCGCAGAACACCACAAAAACACCGTGTTTTACACGGGTTGTCGTCTGAACCAATTCTCGAATATCCGTGCATAGTGCACGAGTTTGGAGGCCGCCAATGACGACCGCATACGTCTCGCATGAGGGCACCTGGGGAGGCCTGCTGGCGATCTGGATTGACCGCGCGCCAACGCTCAAGGGCCCAACCCCACCTCTCGCATGGCATGCCTGCGCGACGACGGACTACCTGGTTCACCGGCTCTGCGAGATCAAGAACGTGGTGTGCGTGACCGCCATCGTTCCCGTCGGCCCCGAGCTCGCCAAATGGTGGGCGGCACATTTAAGGGCAGAGAAGGCGGCGAAAACGAAGAAAAGGAAAAAGGTCGTTGCGCAGCAGGCCGAGCGGCAGACCACGATCACCATCTCCGAAGACGTGGAGACTGAGGGCCGACGTGCAGCGATCGAATACAAATACAGGAGGTTGCCTTGAATGAAGAGGGACATGCCTGGCTATACTGGTGGCCTGACCGTAACGAGACACGCGAGGACGCCAAGACGTTCGTTCTAAGAACGCGAACGTTTTCGTCACGTGATATGGCGGCCATGATTTCCAGAATAGACTGGCCAAAATCTGACTGCTGGAAAAAAGAAAAGCTCAGTCTCGTCACTCCTGACGGGATAGGGCACGTTTTTGAAATCCGTGTAGAATTCACGATACGAGAGGTAAAGCCGTGACCCTCCGACCATACCAGCAGACGGCCGTCGGCGAGACGCTCGCCGCCTTCCGCGGAGGCGCCAAAGGCGTGCTTGTCGTCATGCCCACTGGCACGGGCAAGACGACGGTGGGAATTCACGTCGCTTTCCGGATGGCAGACGGAGACAAGAACGTTCTCGTTGTTGCCCCCCGAAGAGAGATTGCTAATCAGTGGGTAAGGCGTCGCGACATCGAGCGTTGGCGCGTCGCGACGATTCAGTTGCTTGAAGCGTGCGATTATCTAATTGACGCTAGTTCGTCCGGCGGAAAGTGGAGGCCAGACGTTATTGTCCTCGACGAGGCGCGACACTACCTCTCTGACGAGTGGAGCAAGCTGCGTGAGGCATACCCCACGGCGAAGGTGCTAGGCCTCGACGCGACACCTGCACGTGGGGACGGGCGAGGGCTCGAACAGATGTTCGACACCTTGTTCGAACCGCTCACGACGCGTCAAGCCATCGATGAGGGGTGGCTCGTGCCGTACGGACAGATCTACCGGCCCGACCATGCGCTTGCTCCCGGCGAGCTCGCGCAAGATCCGATCGATGTGTTCGGCGATCGTGGAGTGTTCGGCGGCTTTGCGTATGGGAGGCGAATTCCGCGCAGCACAATCGTCTTCTGCTCCTCTGTCGAGGAAGCGCAAACACTCGCGATCGAGCTCTCAACGCGCACCGGAGAACGATGTCGAGCCGCCGCAATTCACAGCGGAATGTCGTCGAGGGAGCGCGCTGAAGTTCTCGCGCAGTACGACCTGGGAGACATCAATGTACTCTGCAATCACTCAATCCTCCTTGAAGGCTGGGACTCACCGCGTACGAGCGCCATCGTGCTCGCGCGCCGCTTCGCTTCTGCCGTCCCTCTCCTGCAGGCGATAGGTCGAGGACTTCGGCCGTGCGACGGTAAGAGCGATTGCATCGTCGTCGACCTGACGGGCTGCACGCACGATCTAGGCGAGCCGACGGACGACTGGTGCTGGTCGCTCGAAGGAAAAGCGCTCCGCCGTCGTGACGCGCAGGACGTGCGATTCTGCCCTGTTTGCGGTGGCGTCGTAGACGCGCCGCCATGCACGTGTGGCTACGAGGGCGAGCTCCGTAAGCGTGCTCCGCGCGTGCTCGGTCTCCCGATCGATCGCTTCGTCCGCAAGCGCACCGAGACGAACGAACAACGTATTTGGTCCCTCGCGAGGTGGATACATGATGCACGAATCAAAGGCTACAAGCTCGGGTCGGCGTCGCACCGGTACAAGGCCACATACGGTGAGTGGCCGACGCCGGAAACCCGAAAAGAGGCGTACCGAAAGAGCCATTGAGACGGACATTCGGATTGCGCTCGGCAAAGCATGCATTCCTTGCTGGAAACACCATGTCGACAACAGGCAATTACACACCGGATTAGGCATCGGCGTTGCCGACCTAATATGCGTCGTTCCTCCGCACGGACGATTCTTGGCGCTCGAAGTTAAGAGGCCAGACAAGTTGCACACAGTCACTCGAGTGCAACAGATTTGGCTCGGCATCATCGAGCGTTCTGGTGGCGTCGCGTGCGTCGTGACGACCGTCGAAGAGGCGTTGGCAGCGGTGGATAGGGCAAGATGACACCGACAGACGAGCAGATTGCGAAGGCTGCGATACTTGCATTATGCAGCAAGATCGAAGAGGAAACTCGCGAGCTCGAGACGCTCCTTGATCGAGTAATAGCTCTTTCGGGGCAGCTCGAACAAGCCAAGTCGTCCCTGAGAATTGGATATATCAACTACAAAGTAGATATACGCCAAGGAATATATATTATTCGCAAACTCGCCAAAGACGCGTCATCGCCCCTTCCCGCTCGAGCTATCGAGTGGATGCGCCAGCAGGGTGAAGCGGTGAAGGTCGATGGCTGACAGCGGACAGAGCGACGTGCTCAACGACGTACTGCGTGCGTCGGGCTATAAGTCGGCGCGACCGTCCGCGTACCTGCCGGGCGAGGACGGCATCCGAGCAACGATTCGCGTCGGTGTCGATCTACACCGCGTGGTCGACGACGCGATCGACGCGCTCTCGGCGCTGCCGTCGCTCTACCAGCGCGATGGGCAGCTCACCGAGGTGCTCGATCTCGAAACCGAGCTCGGCGAGGTGTCGAGGCTTCGCGCTCTGCCGCTCGCAACGCTGCGCGAGCGGCTCACGCGCGTGGCGCTGTGGATCGCGAAGGACGACAAAGAGAAGGACGTGGGCGGTCAGAAAATAGGCTACCGCGCCGTCGTTCCAAACGACGCGATCGTGCAGGCGGTAAGCGCTCGAGCGAAGTATCCCGGCATTCGCCCTCTGCTCGGCGTGAGTGAGACGCCCATCCTCCGGCCGGACGGATCTGTGCACACCGTAGCTGGCTACGACACACAAACCAAGTACGTGCATTGTCCACGCATTGACGTGCCGCTGTCGACGGCGCCGTCAGAGAAGGACGCGCGCGAAGCGCTTGCACTCTTGCGCGATCTCTTCGTCGATTTCCCCTACGTTTCTCCGGCCTCGCGCGATGTCCCCATCGCCGCCATCCTCTCAGTCATCGGCCGTCCTGCCATCCGCGGCCCCGTCCCTGCGTTCATCTTTGACGCGTCGGTGCAGGGCTCGGGCAAGTCGCTGCAGACGGCGGTGATCTCACTCGTTACGACAGGTCGAATAGCTGCACTCTGCACGTACCCGAGGCAGGAAGAAGAGGCAGAGAAGATGCTCGCGAGCTATGCGCTCGATGGTCGCGCGATCGTGCACTGGGACAACCTAACGCAACCTTTTGGTTGCGCTCCGATCGACAAGTACCTCACGAGCGACGCGGTGAGCCTGCGCGTGCTCGGCCTGACGCAGAGCCGCGATCTACCTTGGCGCGCCGTTATGCTCGTGAGTGGAAACAACGTGCAAATCAAGGGTGACACGACGAGGCGCGCGCTCCTCTCGCGCATCGAGCCGCAGACCGAGACGCCCGAGACGCGCGGAGGATGGCGCTTCCCCCGACTCGCCGAGCACGCTCTCGTGGAGCGGCCGAAGTACGTCGGCGCGGCGCTCACGCTCCTACGAGCTCACGCCCTTGTTGGTCGCCCAGCATGCGGGGCTGCCGAGTGGGGCAGCTACGAGGACTGGTCGCGGGTCGTGACGAGCGCCATCGTCTGGGCCGGCGGCGCTGACGTGTCGGCGTGCCGAACGACGCCAGAGAGCGACCTGACCGGCTCGGCCATCGCGGCGCTCTACACGCACTGGCGCCGGCTCGGGGGTACAGAGGGAATTTCGGTCAAGACGGCCATCGACGTCCTATGGCCCCGCGGGCGTCCGCCCGCAGATGGTCCTCCGGACGGTTACGACGACCTGCGCGAGGCCATCGAGCAGCTCGCGCGTGTTCAACCCGGACGCGCGCCAAGTTCGAAGGACTTGGGTTACGCGCTTCGAAGATTACGTGGTCGTATTGTCGTAGGATGCAAGCTCGAACAAAAACTCAACCGCACTCGCACTGCCGTTTGGGTTGTCGTGCAGGTGATCCACAGCATCACCTGCGCATCACCTGCACCATCACCTGCATATGATCCATCTATATTATAGGCAAATAACCAATTCTGCAGGTGATGCAGGTGATGTTTTCAATGCTAAGGAGGGAAAAGTGAAAATAAGAAAAATGCATATAATGATCGCGCGTGCGTACGCGCACAGGCGCGCACGAAGGTTGCCCTCAACATCACCTGCGATCACCTGCATTTGGGCCTAAGTTATTGAAATCAATGATAATTTTATGCCGGTGATGAAAATTGGTGATCACCTGCATAGCGCGGCAGTATCGTGTTGCCATGAAGACCTCCCTCATGCTCGCAGTCCTCTTCGTTTCTCTTGTGTCATGCAGTTCAGGTTATGGATCGTCGCCTATCTTGTGTTCCCCGACAGATCGTCAGGGCACCTATTTAATGACGGCTACGACGCTCTCTGGCACGTGCGGAGATGTGCCTTCGTCGCTGATAGCCAGTGACGTGACTCCTGGATGCGTCGTTACTTCTGATGCGTGGAGTGCCGATCAATGCCAGGACGCACGCACGCTCACATGTACGAACCCTGATGGGTCGACGACGAAGGGCACCGGCGTGACGACGCAGGTTACGGATGACGGTTCAGTAATCGAAGGTACCGTTACTCTCACCGTCACTCTTCGCGACGGCGAAAGTTGTGTTGGTACCTACAACGTGAGTTACGTACGCCAATAGGTATGTAAATGTCGAAAAAGGTAGTCAAAAGTGAGACAAGCAATGAACTGATTATTGCTGGGGTTGCTCGCGATATCGCAGAATGTAAGTGGAGCTACGCCACGTCACTCGAGCTGCAAGCCAAGCACGGCGTCACCCAAGACACCGTTGCGCGATGGGTCCGAGAGGCCGAACGTCAGCTACGTGGTATGGCTACCGCAGACCGTGAGTCGCTCATCGCCCGCAACAGCGCGAGGCTTGACCACATAATTTCAGTCGCACTGAAACGAGAGCTCCCGAACTCGAAGACGGGAGAGCTCTACCTGTCCCCCGACACCAGGACAGCCGTTGCTGCCGTCGCGGAGCAGGACAGGCTCTTGGGCCTACACGCCCCAATACGAGTGGAGCACGCCGTTCTGGTGGCGCAATGGGACGCTATGCCACCAGCAACCAAACGTGCGCGCCTACTGGCCGCGCAGTTGAAGATTGCCGCCGCCCTCGCTGCCCTTCCGGCCGATGGCCCGGACGGCGGCTAACTTCACTGAGGAAAGTATTTCGTGCCAGCAATGCGGCATGGGTTATGACGGCACGTCTTTTGACGCAAAATCCGCATAACGCTTTGACTACATCATCCTACCAAAAAGCGCCCAGCGTACTAGACGCTGGGCATCCAGTGATTATAGTGATGGGTGCGAGGACATGATGGGCCTCGCGCGAAAGGTAGGATATCGTGGAATACGTCATCTCATCTGTGAAGACGCGGGAGAAGTTCGACGGCTCGCTGGCTGAGGCCATCGAGCGGGGGAAGGTGGTGGAGGCCGAGCACCAGCCAGCATGGGGCGTCGATATCAGCGATGACCAGGGGCATACCGTAGCCACCATCGAGGACGGCGCCGTCAGTACCGAGTAGTTCGCGTTTCGCTCACTGCCCCATCCTCACCGGTGGGGCAGTAGGCGGGACTCGAGCCCGTACGTCGTCTGGATTAGACGGCGATGAAAGGTAGGATGTTATGGTTAAGGTATATATTCGTGCATGGTATGAGTTTGTGGGAGGCGAACTTGTCGTCACCCACAAGGTGGCAGGTGCCCACAGGGACGAGCCGCCGTGTGTCATCGATGTCCAGGACACGGAAGAGGAGACTATTCGACACGCCATCCTGGACCTGGACGATCACGCGTGGACGCTCCGCGCGGGACGTGGCACCATGTCAGAGCGGCATGTAGAGCACGTCCCGTGGCCATCCGAGCTGCGGAATAAGCGGTCGGTGGTGGTGGAGTATTCCGCGCACCTAGACAACCACTCGCACACCACCAGTCATATTACGCTCCCGCAACGGTTCGTGTCGTGCGCGTGGTGTGGTGATGGTTCGTGTCACCACCTGTGGGAGCAAGTGGAGCAGCCGAGGGACGCTCATCACTATGAGTGGACGTGTCCCGGGTGTGGGACACGCAAAGTGAAACGTCTGGATGGGTGGGACATCGATGACGGGCCGCAGAACTGTGATCCGATGGTTTGGTTTGAGTCCGCATAATTTGCGGACCTGAGGGCGCACGGTTTTGGGCTGTTCGACTCCGCCCCGCCCTCCCATGGACAACTTGTCACAAGAATACGAGATTGATGGCGGTAGACTTCGGTTTAGCCGTATCGTTTGTTCAGGCACAAAACATGCACGCGTTGCGTGGCTGAGGGGTCCGAACTCTACGACGTGGCGCCGCGCGCCTCTCGCGCGCTTGACGCGCGATTACCCTGACACATCGCCCGTGTGGCAGTTTTTGCGCGCGAACGGGATTGCGCGCTACGAGAACCCACTTCGCAAAAAGTTCGATGAGTCGCAGCGCAAAAAGGAGCGGCGCTCGATCTACTTGACGACTGAGCAGTGGGAGCGCGTCGATGCTTGCCGCGGGGAGCAGTCGATCGGTGACTACCTGTGGAGCCTCATGACTTGACACGCGTCCAGCACATGCTACTACGCAAAAAATGCATAGCAGGAGCAGCGTGCGGTGGATGTCGCGTCCGAACTGACCTTGCGCGATATGCGCGAGAGCGACAAAAACTACGTCTTGTCGTCATGGGTGCGTAGCTACTCGGCGCATGGGTTGCACGGCTACGTTGACCACCGCGATCTGTGTGCAGATTATGCGCCCATCGCGGAAGCGCTGGTCGCGCGCTCGGTGGTGCGTATTGCGTGTTTGCGTGCTGAGCCTGACGTCATCGTAGGATGGCACGCCCGAGAGGGCCTTACGCCAGACGCGCCGCTAACTGTGGTGCATTATCTGGCCGTCAAACCAAGATGGCGCCGACTGGGCGTCGCGTCGTGGATGACGCGAGAGCTGCTCGAGATGGGCCTCGACTACACGCACCGCACCGACCTTGCGGTAAAATTCGGCATTCCGCCTAATTGGGCATTTCGGCCATATCTAATTTGGCCAAGGAGTAAATCATGATTCTCGACGAAGTCTTTTTTCACGATCGCGTTCCTCCGCCCGACCAGCCAACGCGCCAACTCGAGTCACGCATGACTCGTGCGCAGGGATACGACATCGAGCTTGACCTCGCGTCGGGGATCATCCAAATCAAAAAAGGGACCGATTGTAGGCTCACGCACATATCCAATATTGCGTGGATGACGCCCGGGAAGGCAGCTAAAAAATGAGCAATATCGCCCTAGAGAAAGGCGCTATTCCTCCGGCCTTTTCGCTAGAGTGGAAATCGAACGGGAGTATTTTTGCGCGCTGTCTGAGATGCCATTCAGAGTGCGAGTCTCAATCCAGCGAGATATACAGAGAGCCAACGTATTACCACATCAATTCGTTGATTCGTTGTCTGAATGGCTGCGGGGCGTGGCAGCTTGAAGCGCGTTCGCCGCCGCTTGCGCAGCCGGGGCATTTTCACCAGCTTGGCGACGCTGAGAAGATCCGAGTGCTGGAAGGGAAAGCCGTTGATTTGGGTCGGCAAATGTCAGGGTTGGTCGCAGACAAGGTGGCGCTTCAAAACGCACTCAATGATGCACTGACGCAACTTGCCGACACCAAAAGAGAGCTGGCGGAAAAAAGTGGGCCCAAAGAGGGGGACGAGAGAAAAGACACCGAAGAAGACGGTCTGCTATTTTCATGTCTCAAATGTTACGGGGCTCTTGAGATCACGGAAGAAGATCGCGTAGGCGGCCGCCGCAAGCGGGTGACGGGAGGTACGGCGTATTGCGCTTCGTGTGATCGATACTATTGGTGGCGGATGAAGATACGGCGCACGCGTGGATCCGATTGACCTCGCCGACATCGAGGCCTGTGCCGAAGCTACGATTACGCGTTATTCGCCGCGTCCGTTCTGTCCTCACGAGCCGACGGAAAAGCAGCGCGAATTCCTCGCGCTCGACTGCCTCGAGGCCCTCTACGGCGGTGCAGCAGGCGGAGGTAAGAGCGACGCGCTCCTGATGGCGGCGCTCCAATACGTGGACGTCCCAGGCTACGCGGCACTCATTCTGCGCCGAACGTACCCCGAGCTCGCCCTCGAGGGCGCCATCATGGATCGCGCGCAGAAATGGCTTGCGGGTACGCGCGCGCACTGGAATGCCGATCTCAAAAAATTCACCTTTCCTTCTGGCGCAACGCTCACGTTCGCACATTGCCAATCTCCGCGAGACGTCGATCGCTTTTCGTCGGCAGAATTCCAGTTCATCGGCATCGACGAAATCACGACGTGGCCTGAGCGTCCCGCGGTGTTTCTGCTCTCGCGGCTCCGGCGCAACATCGACAATGACGTGCCTATTCGCTTTCGCTGTGCCTCGAACCCGATCGGCATCGGGCACGCATGGGTCAAGCACCGGTACGTCGACGAGGCAACACGCAAGGGCGTCTACGTTCCGGCGCGCCTCGACGACAATCCGCACTTAGACCGTGCAAAATACATCGAATCGCTCGAGCGGCTCGACGAGGACACGCGCCGGCGTTTGCGTGACGGCGACTGGACCATCGTTCCTGGTGGCCTCGTCTACTCGTACGATGACGTCCGCAACGGCACGGACGTCTTGCCTGAGCTCGAATTCTATCTGCTCGGCCAAGACTACGGATTTACAGACTCGTGCAGCTTCAGCGTTCTCGGTTGGCGCAAGAACGATCCAGTCGCGTACGTCGTCGAGAGCTACAAGCGGCGCAAGATGACGCCATCGCTTGCGGCTGAAGAGACGCAGCGATTGAACGCAAAATACAAGTTTGTTCGCATGGTCGGCGACATTGGAGGCCTTGGCAAAGGCTACGTCGAAGAGGCGCGCGCACGCTTCAGTCTGCCCATTGAGGCGGCGGACAAGCACAATAAGCGTGGATATCAGAGTCTCCTGAACGGAGATTTGGAACGCGGGCGAATCAAGGTCTATCGTCCCGCGTGCAAGTCGTTGATCAGAGAATGGTCTGAATTACCGTGGAATGAAGACCAAAGCACGGAGTGCGAGGGGTTCGAAAATCACTGCGCAGACGGCGTGCTCTACGGATGGCGCGCGACGACGGCGTACCATGAGCGCCCAGCCGCTCCGCCCCCGTCGGCGCAAGAGCGCGCGGCAGAAGAAGAACGCGCGCTTATCGAGGCAGAAGAGCGCGCACTTCGCGAGCGCGAAGAGAGCGGATGGTATTGACCCTGATTTTTCGAGGCCTCGAAACGAGAAGCTGAAAAAGTTTCATAGTGCGCAAAAAGTTCTTGACGATCTGAAATAAAGCGTTATGCGTGCGGTGTGCAGGTAGACCTTGAGGAGCTGACACGACTTCACGCCTGGATGCAGGAGAGGGGCGTTGTCAGTTTGGAGGTCGGCAACACAAAGATCTCTTTGTTGCCGGGGACGCTACGAAAAGAAACTGCCCCAGACCTTCCTAGCGATGACGCGCCAACGCTGGTCGATGTCGAAAGGGTAGCACTTGACGACCTCGGTCTCGACGGAGAAGGGCTCCTCCGACTCAAGAGGGGGTCTACATGCTGAATGCCTTTGCGTCCGTACCGGGTCCTCTCGCATGGTGGAAGGTGGAGGGTACCCCGCATCTTGAGCTCGTGACGCGAGTTCGTGAAATGCGCAACATGCAGGGTGATCGCAAGTTTCTCGACCTGCGCAACGCCACACTCTACGCAGATCGCTCGATTAGCGGTTTTGGCGTAATTGGCACTCGCCGCCATTCGACGGTGCCGAGTCTATCGCTCAACGTCATTCGTAATATGGTGCAGACCGCCGTAAGCAAGATTGCGGCGAAGAATCGACCAAAACCAAAGTTCCTCACGGATGGCGGCGATTACGAGTCTCGCGTGCTCGCGGAGAACTTGGACAAGTTCGTTTCTGGTATTTTTCGAGAGACGAAGGCCTACGTCGAAACCGATCGCGCATTTGCGCATGCATGCATTTTCGGCACCGGATTCGTGAAGGTGTACGAGGCGGATGGTCGGGTCTGTATCGAGCACGCTCCGACGTATACGATTGTCGTCGACGAGGCCGAGGGGCTGCACATGAAGCCCCGGAATATGTATCAGCGACTCTACATAGACCGGCATACGCTCGCGGAATCGTATCCCGACAAAGAGTCAGAGATCATGACGGTGGCCGCGTCGGCAGATGACCGCGAATTCTCCTGGCAATCGAACGCCGACCAGGTTCTGGTTACCGAGGCATGGCATCTCGCAGGCCCAAAGAGTCCGGGCCGGCACGTCATCGCCATTGACAACGCCACTCTCGTTGACGAGGAATGGGAAGATCCCTTCCCCTTCGCCGTTATTCGTTGGCAAGAGGACGTGATTGGTTATTTCGGCGTCGGCATTGCCGAGGCACAAGCCGGCAAACAGCGCGAGATCAACAAGCTCCTTCAGCAAATTCAAAAGGGCCATCATCTTATCCAGGGTCACTGGATGGTGCAGAACGGGCAGACGCTGGTTCAGCAGATCAACAACGATCTCGCGGCCATCGTCAAGTACAGCGGGACTCCGCCAACGTACCATGCCCCTTCGGTTATATCTCAAGAGATATACGCACATTTGTGGCAAATCTACAATAAGGCATTTGAGGACGAGGGCGTGTCGCAAATGAATGCGACAGGTCAGAAGCCTGCGGGCCTCGATTCCGAGCCTGCGCAAAGGACGTATCAGGATATCGCGTCCGAGCGGTTCATGAAGGTAGGCCGAGATTACGAGCAGTTCATTATCGACATTGCGCACCTCGTGGTGCGAATGGCCAAGAAGATTGGCGGGAGCTACAGCGTGCGCTCGGTGGCGCAGGGGGCTGTAGAGCAGATTCGGTGGTCGGACGTGGCAGTGGATGATCCGGTTATCGACGTCTATCCCGTATCGATGATCCCTTCCACGCCCGCGGGCAAGCTCGCATGGGCGCAGGACATGATTCAGGCAGGCATGATCCCACCCGAGGATGTTCTCGATATCGTAGACTTCCCCGACACGCAGCAATACGTGCGCCGGGCAAATGCTTCACGACGTATCATCGAGCGCAACATCAAAACCATGTTGACCGATGGTCTCGCCGTCTCTCCCGAGCCGTTCGACGATCACCACCTAGCGTTGAGGCTGGTCAACCAGGCATACCATGATGCTCGATTGGATATGGTGCCAGATACCAGACTTGGCCTACTGAGAGATTACATGGCCCTTACGCAGGGTTTCATTGCGCAGGCAACTCCTCCACCAGGGCCGGCTCTCGGGCCTATGCCAGGTGCTGGACCAATGCCGGGACCAGGACCGGGATCCGCACCTATGCCCATGCCGGAGGCAGCATGACAGACGTAGCAACTACGAACGCGCAGCCGCAAACTGCGGAAACGGAATCGCAAGCGGACTTCAAGTCCGCGATTGAACGAGTATTCCCTGAAGCGGCAAAGAAGCTTAAAGAGGGTCCCAATGCCTCTAATCCCGCTTCTCCTTCGGCAGGAGGAGAGCATGCAGCGACAGCAGCAGATGCGCCGGCAGGCGAGGCGGCGAAGACTGACGACCGTGTGTCTGTTCGTATTCTTGCAGCTCGCAAAGCTGACTTACGGGCTGCGGAAGCCCGAAAAAAGCTGAATGAGGAGCGCGCACAAATCGAACAAGAGCGTGCGCAATTGCGGTCGGACAAAGAGTTTGCCGAGCGCGCGAAGGCGGCGAAGATGTCGCCATCGAAGCTCCTCGAGCTCTCGGGGATCGAGCCAAAGAAATTTCTTGAGATGCTCGCGACGGAACATGATCCGTCGCAGCTCGTAGCGACGGCGCGCGAAGAGACGAAGACCGAGACTGCGGCGCTCCGCGAGGAGCTTGCCGTCATTCGTCGCGAGCTCGCGGCCGAGAAAGCCGAGAAGCAGCAGGCGCAAACACAATATTCGATTCGCGAGGCACAACGCGATTTTGTCATGCTCGTGGCCGGTAATGTCACGAAATATCCAAATATTCGAAAAGAGTTCACCCCGGAAGAAGTTGCTTTTTACGGACTTCAACTCGCAGATAAGCATCGGGTCGCCTACAAGGAAGAACACGGCGAAGATCCAGACAACGACTACGTTGCAGGGCTTCTCGAAGAGATGGCCAAGCAACGCTCGTCACGTGTGGATGCGTGGAGCAAGCTTGCTCCGATGCCAGGGAATGGCAGCAACAATGCGGAGAAGACACTGATACAACGGCCAACGGATAGGGCCGATGGTCCGCGCACTCTGACGACGACGGCGTCGGGAGAGCGGGCGTCCCCTCCGCGCAAGATGACGTCGGCCGAAAAGGACGAGGCGTCACTTCGTATTCTGAGGGAAGCCTTCCACCCGACCTAATCGCTCGTCCGGCTGCGCGGTGACAACCACCGCTCAATCCGGAGGACGTTATGTCTGACACGTTGGACGAACTCGCATTAGGTCGAGTTCTAAAAATTCAATATGACCCACGAACCGTAAATAACATTTGTTACGGCGAATCGACGCTCTTTGCCCGCATGGCGAAGAACACGAAGTTCGGCGGCCTCAACTGGCAGATCGCATTCCAGTACGGCAGCCCGCAGGGCCGAGGCGCGGCGTTCGCTGTAGGCCAAGCCAACGCGACGCCGTCCGTCTACAGCGCCGTGAACGTTCCGCGAGCTCGCGATTATGTGTTCGCGAACATCGCCGGGGACATGGTCGACGCCGCCAAGCTTGGCGACTTCAGCATGCTCGACGGCATGAAGAGCGAAATCAGTAATGCGTTTTACACGGCCGGTCGTTCGATCGCGAATACGCTATTTGGTAACGGTGGCGGGTCACGCGGAAGGATTGGTGCCACGACCGTCCTCACGACGAATCAGCTCATATTGGCCGACCCAAACAGCGTAGTCAATTTCGAGATCAATATGCAGCTCAATCTCGCCGCCACGGACGGAACGACAGGAATCAAAGAGACTGGTGTTGTGCAGGTCACGGCAGTTGACCGAGAGAATGGCATTCTCACCTTGAGTGCGCCGATCAGCACCGCAATCCCCACTGCCGCCATCGGAGACTACATCTTCCAAAACGGAGATTTCGAGACTCCACGCTCGTTGCCTACCGGGCTTGCGGGCTGGATTCCCATGGTGCCGCCGGCGCCCGGAGACAACTTCTTTGGCATCGACCGTTCGGTTGATGTCACTCGTCTTTCGGGTTTGAGGTGGACGAAGACCCAGGGCGGACCAATCGAAGAGACGATCCAGAAGTGCGCCGCACGTCTCGTTCTCGAGGGTGGCAAACCGGACTTGATCGTGGTCAATCCCCTAGATTTCGCGAACATATCAATCGCGCTGGGGAGCAAGGTTATCATTCTGAATTCCCAACTCCCCGATGCGGACATTGGTGTTACGGGGCTTCAGATGCACGGGCCCAAGGGCCCGCTCGACATCATCTCAGACAACAATTGTCCAACTGGGCAGTTTTACATGCTCACCCTCTCCACGTGGACGTTCAAGTCCCTTCTTGAGGCGCCGCGTGTTCTTGGCGAGTCCGGCGACGGGCTTCGTCTTCTTCGTAATCCAACAACGGATTCGTACCAGATCCGTATTGGGTATTACGGCAACATCGGCTGCAATGCTCCCGGCTGGAACGCCGTTGGCTTGTTGTGAGGTGTCGCGATGAACCGGACCCTTTATCCGTCTCAGTCTTTCGGCTCGAGTCGCATTTATCTCGAGTTTCAATTCGTCGCTCAAGGTGCCGGCACCTCCGTTCCACAAAGCGCGGTTGATGGGGCGAACGCGGTAACTTCGATTACGCACGTAGCCGGAACAAACAAGTTCACGGTCAACTTGCAGGATACATTCAATCGCCTCATTTCGATTTCGGCAACCGTTGCCGAATCGACAGCAGCGGGCGCAGGCGCATACGCCACGGCGGGTAACGTCCGCAACGAGGCGTCACAAACGCCCATCTCCTTTGATGTCTACACGTGGAATGCGGACGGCACACCGCTCGATGATCCCACGTCGACCATCATGCTCTTCGTTGCATTCCGCAACGGATATTGGGGCGTCAAGTGAGCGACGAGAAGAAACCGAGTCTTGCCGTCGTGATTTCGCAGTCGCGAAAATCTCGCGGCGGTGACGACTCAGAGAGCGACCGCCCAAGCGAGAGTGATCTCGAATTGGGCGACGACGGCGACGATGACGAGAGCTCGGCGGCCATCGACGAACTCTACGAGGCGTCACAACGAGGCGATCGACAAGCCTTCGTCGAGGCCTTCCGCGCCGCCGTCTTGAGCGTGAGGTGATCCCATGAGACCGCGTTCGCTGCAGGACATGCTTCTTGATATCCGCCAAAGGACGAATCAAGAGAACTCGCAGTTTGTGACGGACGCGGAGCTTACGGAATATCTAAATCAAGAGCTCGCCGAGCTGCATGGCCGGCTCACGCGCAACCAGGGGCAACCCTTCTTGCGCAGTCAGATCGTCTTTGATGTTCGACCGCCAACGTCGCTTTACTCTTTGCCTTCTGATTTTTGGGCAGCACAGGAAGTGACAGCGACGTACGGCGGGATCACTGCGCCCATGCTTTCGTTTGGGCCTGTTCAACACGGCTTCCTCTCGAGCAACATTGCCATCTCGCCCTTCCAAGCGGCGAGGTATCGAGTGCAGGCAAACAACATTGAGTTCTTACCGAAGACACTCTCGTATACGGCAACTGTCTACTACACGCCCGCGAGCATTCGTCTCGTCAACCCGTCCGATGTTTTTGACGGCTACAACGGATATGAGGTGGCGGCCATATACGGCGCATGCGCAACGGTGCTTGCAAAGGAAGAGAGCGATCCTGGTTTTTATCTTTCGCAGAAGGAAAGAGTTTATGGTCATATCGACTCTCTCTCTGCGTACCGGGACATGCTGCAGCCGGAGAGGGTGCAGGACGTTGACGAATCGCATGGGTTTGGCGCACCGGGCAGGGTCTACGGGTGGTGGCCATGAAGCCGGTACGTGTGCCCTACAGGCGAGTGCATACGGGCTCGTTCGTGGGTGACCAGGCACAGCGGACCGCGCAATCTCTCGCTGCGCAGCAGACGCCGTTTTCATTTGGACGCCTTGTGAGCGTGGCGCTTTCTGGCGGGGTGCCAAAAATTGTAAACCATGGGCTTGGCATGCCAGCAGCGTGCATGGCTGTGCGCCAGAACTACGATGCGAGAGGGTTCCCCGTTGCTCTCGCAGAGGCGGCCGGTATCAGTTTCGACGAGCTCTCGCAGCTCGCTCTCATCGCGAACGAAACGTGCGTTCTCGATTTGTGGTTTTATCCTCGATCATCGAACCCCGTTGATGCGTCGAAAGGGCAAAGTCCCTGATGCTTCAATTTCAGACCATCAAGACCTCGTTCAAGGCGGGCTTGTCTGAGGGCACGTCATCGATCCATGACCCGTTCGGCACGCTCGCGCGAGCGGAAAACGTGAGGTGGACGCGAGGGAATGCCCTCGAAAAAAGGGCAGGAACCAGATCGCTGTCGAAAGCGATGGCGCCCGGGAGTGGATCGACGGCCATCCCTTCTGCGTCGAGGATTGGAGCGCGCGGCGACCAGCTCGTTCTTCTTGCGCCGACCGGAGAAGTATTTGCTTACGAGCCAAATCTTGAGCAATGGGTTTTGGTCGAATACCGACCAAAACCAGGGTTGACATGGGATACCATCCTTGCGTCATCGGCCGGCGTTGCGTGTGCAGACCTAGCCGCCTGCGGCCCGCACCTTGTTGTGGGCTGGATTGACGGAGATGCAGCGAATTCTAGTTTCGGCTTGTCGTGGCTTGGCATTTTCGACACCGCTTCGAAATCGAGAATCGCGGGTCCGTTCCGCTTCGGCATTTCGATGGGAGTTGTTCGCGTGGCCAGCGTCGATGCCACGACGGCAGTCATGTTGACACACGCCGAAAGCAACATCTTGGTCAACGCCGTGAGCACCTCCGCCCTTGATGTCGACCCGTCCTTTCCGGCCGATTCCGTTCTCATTTCTGGAGCCTTGGACTTCGACGTTTGCCCAGCTCTTGGTGGATTCATCGTTGCGTACGTCGATATTGTGACTCACCTGGTAAGGGTGCAGCGCTTCTCCTATTCGTTTGGCGGCGGCCCTCCCGTGTCGATTGGAACGGTTTCAGCCGCAGGCGAAGCCACAGCATGTTCGTCTCCCGTGGTAGATGCAGACGAGAGCCAGGTTTGGGTTGCGTACTCGAACGGCAGCGCGGTGCGGATGACGACACATGATCCGCTTTCGCTCATTCAGGCTACGGGCCCCATTACGATTGATGCGGTGCCGGCAACACCCTTCTCGATCGTGGCTAAGACGTCCGCGGCATGGGTTGGATATGCCGACACTTCCGCGCCGTATACCGCAACATGCATCGTCACGCCAGACGGATTCATGTACTCGCCAACGCACACGGCGAACGTTCTTCCGCTCACGGGTATCCTCGACACCGGGCTAACTCCGACGTTCGCCGTAGTTGATGCGTTTTCCTCGACAGAGGCGATCACGCAAACGCCAAACTCTTATCTCCTGGTAGCCACGCAGCAAGTGCCGGACGCGACCGGGACACACCATTATGTCGGCCGCATCGACACTTCTATCGCCGGCGGCCCATTTCCTCGCCCCCCTCATGCATGCACTCTCCCGACCGAAGCTGTCTCGCTAATCCCATATCAGCTCGATCTCTCGCAGAACCGTAGCGAATCGCAGATGTGCGGGCTCAGGCTGCTGTCCGTGACGATGGGCGCAAACCGTCCAAAGGATGCGGACCGTGTCGTGTCGTACAACCGAGAGATATTCATCACGGGAGGGCTTCTGTCTGTCTACGACGGGCAGCAGGTTTTCGACTACGGCTTTTCGCGCGAGCCAACCATCGCCGACATCAAAGAAGGCATGGCGGGCGGCAGCATGCAGGCGGGCGATTATGTTTATGGTTTTGTGGCTGAATACTATTCGGCTTCAGGACTCAAATACCGAAGCCCGCCAGCGCTCCTCTCCAAACCGTTTACTCTTGCAAACGCGAACTACCAGACACTGGTTGACCTAAATTCGATTACGGTCGGCAACAAGGGGCCGGTCGATCCATCGGGGTGGTACTACCTCACGGCGTACCGAACTCCTATGGGACAGGCGAACCCGCAACAATTGTCGATTCCGCCATCCTTCAACATGGTGCTCAACGACGGGAGCGCGCAGCTTTCTCACCTCGTTGACACGATTGCGGATGGGGATATCGGCAATGGTATTGCGCTCGCGGAAAGGCCTGCAATCTACACGCAAGGCGGGGATTTGGCAGACGAGCAACCGCCGGCACAAACGACGATGACCTTGCACATGAACCGGCTTTGGATCGTCGACGGCTCGAGGCACGAGGTATGGTTCACCAAATCGTTCCTCGACGATGAGGGGACGGCGCCGGGGTTTGCGTCGGGAGCGTTTCGGTTTGCCTTCGAGCGTGAGGTTGTCGCACTCGCTTCGCTCGACGACAAACTCGTTGTTTTTGGCCGGAATTGGATGCAGTACATCATCGGTCAAGGTCCGGCGGCGAACGGGCAAAATAGCGATCTGCAGGGACCGTTCGAGATCCCAACCGATGCAGGATGCATCAATCCGCGTAGTGTTATCAGCACGCCCGTAGGAGTTCTCTTCCAGTCGACCAAAGGACTTCAGCTTTTGAGTCGCGCACTCGAAGTGTCATGGGTTGGCCGCCCCGTCCGCGAGACACTTGCACAATACCATGACGTGACGAGCGCGGTATTGGTAGCGAGTGCCAACACGAGCCACGTGCGCTTCACGTGCAACACCTCAGACGGCACAAGTGGCCTGGTTCTCGTTTGGGACTATGCCGAGAACCAATGGGCAACATCGAAGTATTGGGCGGATGGTGTCTACGGCACCCCGTTCGCGGACGCGTGCATATACCGGGACCAGTACACGCTCGTGACGCCGCTTGGCACGGTGCTCGTGGAGGAAGAAACGACAAATCAGGATGATACCCATTACGTCCCGATAGTTATCGAGACGACGGATTACGACGCGGCAGCGGCCGACGTTGCCCCGGGCACGGTTCCTACCACCATGTCTTCGCCGCTCTCGTTCCAGTCGGTGCGCCGACTGGTGCTCGAAGGGGTGTCGCAAGACCACCATGATCTCACGGTCGATATTGCCTTTGACGGCGAGGACGCATTCACGCAGACGCACACGTTCGAAGCAGGTTCGGCAGTGACATCGCCGGGAAAACTTGAACATTGCCAGGTCATGATTGGGGCGCGCCGCAAGGCAAGGCAGATTCGTTTCCGTTTCTCGGACTCGGCGCCGTCGAACGGACTTGTGCTCACTACGGGCAAGGGGCCCGTGCTCGAAACCTTTGGCCTCGAGGTCGGGACCAAGAAGGGATTCAAGCATCCAGCCGCAGAAAGGAAGGGGTGACGTGGACACGATTGGATCGCTCCCTTCGATTGGCAAGCAACTCACGAAGGCGTTCTCTCCGCAAACAGCGCAAGACTACGCCCTTTATCATCAATATCGCGGGTCAAACCCCATTTACTATTCGGACGTTTCCGGCAACACGACCACGCGCGCCACAAACGATACGCCGACAAAGGCCGGGTTCGTTGCGGGAGACGAGCCTGTTTGGGGCGGCTACACGTCGACGGTTTTTGTCGATCCGAACACCAGTAAGCTTGTCAACGACCCAACGGCCAGCGGGCAATCGGCAGACGTCGCACGGTATCAGAGTCTCGCGCAGGCGGCCGCGGCGGTGCCCGCGTACCAAACAAACTTCTCCGCGGCGAACCAATATGCATCGTTGGGCGACGCGGCGCGCGCCTCACAAGTCGACGCGATGAACTTGGATGCTGCGGTGGCCAACGGAGCTCCAACACAGGCTACGCAATTGTCACAACAGATGCTGCAACAAGGAGCGCAGGCACAGCGTGCGGGCGCGATGAGCATGCGCGGCGGCTCCCTCGCGCAGGCAGCAGCAATGCGCCAACAGCAAGGGACGCAGGGCAGCTACATGCAGACGGGCAACCAACAGATTGCAGCGCAACAGGCAGCAGAACAAGCGCAGGCTCGACAACAGTATATGCAGGACGCAAACAACGTCCGGCAGGGCGACTACTCGAGCATGAACCTCACGCAGCAGCAGACGCTTTCACAGCAACAGAACGAGTTGCAGCAACGCCAAATCAACCAACAAGCCCAGATGGGATATGAGCAGTTGGGTTACAACGTCAACGACGCGGCACAGCAGGCGGCGCTCAAGAACCAGCAGATCGAGTTTGGAGTCTACGACGTCAATCAACAAGCGAATCAACAAGACCTGAATCGTATACAGAATCTGATCGGATATGGCGCCAGTATGGTTGGATCTGGCCTTGGCGCGGGCGCGGCCATGGGCAGCGACGAGCGGATGAAGTTCCGAGTTCGTCGTTTGAGTCTTGCTCAAGCCGTAGGTGGGAGCTGATATGTTTGACCCAACTTTGTATGGCACCAACTCGGACGGGACGACGCAAGATCCGCTCTACGATCGTTTCGCGTTTGGTGGATATATTGGTACTCCGCAATACGACAAAGACGGCAACCTGATCGGATATTCTGGCTCCGACCAGGACGTCAATAGATATCGGAGTCTTGCAGGGGCGGCGTCCCAGCAGCAGGCCTACCAGGCTGATTTCTCCGGCGCGAACGAAGTTGCGGCGCAGGCGCTTCAAGATCGCGCCACGCAGCAGCAAGCGCTCGCGTTGCTGCAGCAGTCGGCAAACGGACAAGCGCCCTCGCAGGCCGCCATCCTTGGTGGAGGCGTGGCGGGCCAATCGCTCGCAAGCCAGCTGACGGCGCAGGCGGCCGCAAAGGGTGGCTCCCTCGCGCAGGCGGCGGCAAATGCGCAGTCGCTGCAGGCAATGCAGCAACAGCAACTTTCTGGTGCCATGCAGTACGGCAATGCAAGAACCGGCGAGCTCTCGACAGCACGCAATGCTTACGGTCAAGGGGCGGGCGCGATGGGTACGCAGGACCTGACCGCGCAACAACTCTACCAGCAGCAGGCAACCGCACAGGCGCAATCTGAGATGACACAGCGTCAACTCAATGCCCAAAAGCAACTCGGATATGAGCAGATGGGATACAATGCGCAGAATGCGGACCTACAATCGCAATTGCAGCAGCGCGGGGTCGAGCAACAGGTGGGGGCAATTGATGAGAAAAATAAACAATCTGGTTGGGACAGGGCGCTCGGGTACGGCAAGGCGTTGATATCTACTATTGGTGCCTTCGCGGCTTTAGGCAGCGACGAGCGGATGAAGCAAGGTATCCGTAATGTAGATATGGGCCGAGCGCTTGAAGAGGGTCTCGAGCCATATGAATACAGCTACCTCCCTGGCTTCGCTGAGTCGCAGGGGCAAGTCGTGGGAGAGCAGAATGTCGGACCGATGGCGCAGCGGATGGCGCGCAACGACATCACCGGATCGGCTGTCATGCGTGGGCCGGACGGTCTGCTGCGGATCGACCAACCGAAGGCGCTCAAACTTTCACTCGCTGCTGCTGGTCATCTCGCGGCGCAGCAACGAGAGCAAAACGAGAGGCTCAAGAGATTGGAGGCGCGACGATGAACCTCGCATCATTGGGTGCACGATACAACCTTTCGCCCGGCACGCTCGCGGGACTGGCGAGCATCACGGGATCGCCCGTTCCTTCGGCTGCTCCACCGTTGCCGCTTCAGGCTGCTAACCCGACCATCGAGCTCGACGATCCGCCTCCCGTCGCTCCTTCTCCGCAGCCACAACCTGCGGGGCCAAACCCGCTGCAATCGCTTCAACTCGCAGGGGCTCCAAGGCCATGGCTGCAACGCATTCTCGGAGAGAAAACCGCAACGCCTGAAGCGGCCGCGGCTGCCCCTCTTCCAGTGCAAGGACCGGCTGAGGGTGACGGATTCCCCAGCGCAATGTCGTTCGACGACCTGCAGCGAGCGGCCCCCGCGTCGCTCCCCGCAACCGGCAAACCTCGGTGGACGCCAAGCACGCGCTCGAGCAAAGTCGAATACGGGATCGATCCCGAGGACCTCGCGCGAGGAGAAGAGGCTCGCGCTCGAGCGTCTGCCGCTCGAGTTGCAGCTGCACAGAATACTTACGCCGCTTCCCAGCTCGAGTCCGATGCTGAATCTCAGATGGCACAGGCCGACGTCATCGCGAGTGCGAAGGCGCAAGCGGTGAGCAGTCAAATCACGCAAAAGAGAAACGCGTATATCCAACAGGAACAAGGCAGGTTTGAGCAGCTCGCCAATGATGCAAATGCCAAGATCGATCCGAATGCGTATTGGAAAGAGCAGGGCGGCGCGGCCAAGGTGCTCGCCGCTCTTGCAATCGGACTTGGCCAGTTTGGCGCCTCATTGACGGGCGGCCAAAACGCAGCATTGTCAATCGTCAACCGGGCAGTCGACGCGAACATCGACGCTCAAAAGGCGAACATCGCGAAGGCGAGAAACGCGTACGACCTACGAACGAATCTTTATGCGCAAAACCTCGCTGCGTTCGGCGACCCCGAACGCGCAGCGGCAGCCACGCGGGCGCAGTATTTGGATAATGCAAAAGTCCAATTGGGCGCACTCTACGCGCAATCGCGCAACGCAAAAAACCAGGCAGCTTATCAGACGATGCTTGCAAGCATCGATGATGAACGCGCAAAAGCTGCGGACAATTTCGCACAACTGACGCACGACAAGGCGACCGTGGATATGGCCGAAAGGTACGGCGTGCCTGGTACTGGCGGCAAAGACCGCTCGACGTCCTATGTTCCGACGCTTGGCGGCTTTGCTCCGGACGCAGGTGTTGCAAACGAACTGAATAAGGATGGATCGCAGCTACTTCAAAAGACGAATGCACTTCGGCAGATAGCCAAAAACATCGAAGAGGCGAAAAAGCTGTCGTCTGTTGGAGGCGACTTTCAGCGGCTCCACGAGATTGACAAAGAAAACAAAGAGCTCGTCGCGCGCGTTGCCAAAGACGATCCTGCGATTGGCGATGCGCTCGGCAGCATGAGCGTGCAGGGAAAGCCAGAATTTGTACTCGTGCGCGAGCAGCAGGCGCTCGCGCGGCACGCTGAGATGATGATGCGTGAGCATCGCATGCAGGGCGAGGCGCGCGGCTTGATGCGCGGACAACAGAGCTACAAACAAGGTGCGCAAGGCGTTGAGCCCACAAGCAAACTGACGGGTAACACGATGCCGGTCACGCAGCGCACGGAGAGCTACGACGATCTCGTCGCTCCTCTGAGAGGTCGCTGATGGCAGATCCGACGCCCGTCACGACGGCTACCGGAAAGGTCGGGTATCTCCCCGCGGGCATTGCGCGCGAAGGGCAAGGCGTGCGTGCGGCGACACCTGCTGAGCAGCAGGCTGCGCAGCAGCAAGCCAACACGGACGTGGCGCGCGCCCGCCTTGACGCGTACTTCGCCGAGCATCCTATCGAGGGCGCGATCATGCCGTCGCTCGAGGGCGCCGCGCGAGGCCTTACGCTGGGGCTGAGCGACAAGGCGATCGTAGAACTGACGCGAGCGCTCCGCGGCGATGAAGGGGCGAAGCTCGCGTCCGAAGGCCTCGAGCGCTGGAAGTCCTACGCGCCCATTGCGTCGACCATCTCCGAGCTCGGCGGCGTCCTCGGTGGCGCGCTTGCGGGAGACGAAGAGGGACTCTCCACGCTTCCGGCGATGGTCTCTCGTATCGGCGCCGGCACGGAGCGCGGGCTCGCAAAGGTGCTCGGCGAAGGTGCTCTTGCACGCGCGGGCGGCGCCCTTGCTCGTGGCGCCGTCGAGGGATCGTTTTACGGCGCCGGAGAGGCAATCTCCGAGTCCGCGCTTAAAGACACCGACCTCACAGGCGAGGCATTGATCGGCGGTGCCTCTCACGGAGCTCTCGGCGGCATGATTGCCGGCGGTCTGATGCACGGCCTCGGCGAAGGTTACCGGGCGTGGAAAGCGCCCAAGGTGAGCGCCGAGGCTTACGATGCTGTCGCGGAAAAGGCCTTCGGAGAGGCAGCGCCGAACGTCGGTAAGACGATGGCGGAGGAAGCTGCGGGCCAAGAGCTCGCGAACCAGGCCTCGCCCTCGACGTTGGGCGAGATCTGGGCGAACCGCCAGAACCTTCTCGTCGCTCGCGAGCGCCGTCTCGCAGAACAAGCCCGCGACTTGTCGGAGTCGATTACAAAGCAGCAACGGGCGCAGTCGATCACCCAAATGGAAACGTTCGGGGAAGCGAAACTAAAACAAATCGAGAACCTGGTCGACAAATCCAACTTTCAAGAGCAATCGTTGATTGCAAAAGATTGGCTCTCACGCGCACAAGCGGAAGTCGAGCCGATGATTGGAGACGCCAATTCCGGGCTCACCAAGAAGAGCGCGAAGAGGTTCGCGGGTTATGTGTCGAGAATCAATGATGCGATTGATTCCGGTGACAGCGCCAAGCTTTTTGATGCGCTCGACACCACAAAGAGGTGGGTCGGACAAGAGGCGAAATTTGGTCGTACTGCCGTTGGTCTGTCCGAATCAGGGCGTACGTTTGATGCACTCTACAGAGACTCGAAGGGGTTGCAATCTGCACTCGAGGACACTGCATGGGGCAAAGCGGGCGAGGCGCAGCGGATCGTCAACGAGGCAACGACGAGCAACATCGCGCTCGGGGAACGATTTCAAAACAGGTTCACGACACGATATGGATCGACTGCTGGGCGCCCGGACTTCGTCGGCGATACCGGCGCGGTGCACGGCTTCATCGACCAGCTGACGACGCCAGCGAGGGACCTCGACGCGCAGTCCGTTCGAGACTTTCTCTCGACACGCCGACGCTTCCTCGACGCGACAGAGCAAGCCTATGACCACGGAGCTCGCGGGGCGCAGGCCATTGCAGACGAGCGCGCGGCGCTCGACTCGCTCGAGAAGACGTTCAACTCGGCAACGCAGGAGGCCTCGACGATCAACCAAATCCGACGCCTTCAAGCGGAGGAACATGAGCGACAATTTGGTGGGCTGGTCGGCGTCGTAACCGATCTAGCCGTCAACCCAATATCCACGATGAAACGTCTTGCGATGCTCGAGCAGCAAGCGAAGAGCGTCATGCGCAAGTTCACCGGCGGCGCGCGTGAGGCTGTTGGCGTTGCTCGAGCGCCGTCGCCGAGTCCGTCTCCTTCGAGCGTGGATAGCGGGTTTTTCTCGCAGCTAATCAGCAGCGCCGCGAGCAAAGGGCGCGCGCAAAAGGTTGGTGACGAAGTCGCGAGATCTAGCGTCAACAGCGTCCTCGGCTCGGAAGACAAAGCGAAGGCCGTAGGTGAAGCCGCGAGAGCGGGAGGGGTGAAGACGGAAAAGTTCATTCGCGATCAACGCGGGATATCCGCACTCCAAGCGAATCCGCAGCAACTTTCCGATCGCGTTGGCGCAGCGCTAAACCCCGTGAGCGACGCCGCTCCAAAGACGACGACGGCGGCAACGGCGACGGCCATGCGAGGGGTCGCCTTTCTCGCTTCAAAACTCCCGAGCGCAAAAAAAGACCCATACTCTTTGCAGCCGCAATTCCAGCCCGCGACGCGCGCGAGTGACGCGGAGATTGCGCAATTCAGAAGGTACAAAGAAGCACTCGATGATCCCACCATCATCGTACGCAAAGCCGTGCACGGCGGGCTCACCCCCGAGCACGTCGAGGCAGTTAAGGCTGTGTACCCTCGACTCTACGATGAGATGCGCAACCAAGTGTTTCAGGCTCTTGTCGACAGCAAATCACCCATCCCCTATACGCGACGAATCGCACTCGGGATTCTGCTCGACTTGCCAACAGACCAAACGCTTGCGCCGGACTTCGTGCAAACAATTCAATCCACGTATCAGCGACCGGCCGCACAGCCGCCACCACCTTCCCGCGTTTCCAACTTCCGGCTTTCCGTCCCTGCCGCGTCAGGCGCCGACGGAGTAGCGCAGAGAGGACAGAGATAATGACATCGCCCCAATTCTCGATCAGTTTTCACGCAACTCTTTCTGGCATGGGTAGCAAAGGAGACGCGGGCGACCCCGTCATCCAAGACCCGGTTTCCGGGACCTTTGTTCAAGCAACGGCAGAAGCGAGGAATGGGGGGCGAAGAACGACGGGTATTACTCTTGGTTCCTACTGGCCCAGTTCGGCAGTTGAGATTCAGCAGTTTGGCCAGGTTCCGCGATGGCTCACCAAGCTTGGTCCTGGAACTTCGTCATGGGTTCGCGTCTCAGATACTGGCACACTCGAGCGATGCACTCCTGTATCGGGCGATGACATTGTTGGCAACGTTGAGGCGGATGGTACCCTGCATCTGTGTTGCGGGATTCTCACGGCGGAAATGGTTGCGCCAAAGGTCACGCCACCATTGCCCCTTCCCGTCCTCACGATGTTGAGCCCACCGGAGGTGGAAGAGACAGGGGGGCAGACGGTCATCGCGATCGGTACCCATCTCGCAGGAGCTAACAACGTTCGAGTGGGAGACGCTGACGTCGCCCCCATTTCGAGCGACGAAGTAACGTGTACGTTCGTTGCGCCCCCTCATGCCCCCGGAGATGTGGCGGTGAGCGTGACGACAGCAGCGGGAGACAGCAACTCGATCGTGCTCGTGTACACAGAAACATTGCCAGCGCCCAATCCTCCCCCTGCTATCCTTTCCGTATCACCCTCTCTTGGCGATACCTACGGCTCTGTCCCCCTCACGTTGACAGTTGTCGGCGATGTCTCTGCGGTGACGATCGGGGGTATGGCTTGTACGTCTGTCGTGCAGAACGATGGTACCGTTACCTGCATTTCTCCGGCATTGCCGGCTGGGATGCAGGATGTTGTGGTGTCTGGCCCAGACGGATCGAGCGCTCCGCTCGTTGGCGGCTTCGAGGCCTGGCATCCAACCGTGGATGTTCCTACCGCGGCGGTGTGGCAGTCCGACCAGGTCACTCCCACTGCTGGGCGCGTCAAGTCGTGGGTCGCCCAGGGAGCCGGCTACGGTCTTGGAGGGTGGGGCGCATACTACCGAGAGAACGCCTTTGGTTCTCTCCCCGCCGTCTCTTTCGAGGGGGAAGACGAACTCTATCGGACAGATAGCGACGGGAGCGAGCCGACCAAGAGCGGTCTTGAGTTCTGGATCGTGGGCAACACGACGGACGCAAGGAGCGCCGCGAACTACCCGTCAAATAATCCTCCCAACACATTGGTCACCAGCAATCCAAAGTTCGGCCTAAGCAATGGGGCTATCGAGGTCTTTTGGGATATGGGGGGAGGCAACTTTCTTCGCTTCCCACTGGGAGGTTCCGTCAACGACGGGCAGACAAGGATGATCGGATTCGAGGCGTGGGACAATCACCTTCGGGCATTCGTTGGCACTTCACCCGAAGGCGTGGAAGGGTTCGTCCCGTATGACCCGGCCACGGTCATGGTGAGCGGCATTGGCGTCGGTTACAACGGCGCCGACAATGCAATCTACAGGTTTGGCGCCTTCGTCTTGATGTTCGAAGACCAGCCAACATCTCCGGCGTTCCGAGCGAAACTCAATACGTGGGCAAAGAAATGGGGGTCGGTGTCGTAATGTGCAATAGCGATCAAGCGCGTGTGGCGGATATCTCCTGGAACCATTGGGAGGAACGAGATTCGTTTTCCGCCTGGGTCTCCTTGCGCGGGGAGAGGTCTTTGGTGATGTGTTCGTTGGAGCGTTGCCCGGGTCAAAAAAGAAAGGAGGTCGTACCGTGATTGATCATGAGGTCCTGAAGTGGCTTGTTCCTGCGTCGATTACCGCAATCGGCGCCGTCGGGTGGTCAATCTACCGACTTGGCCAACTGACCAACACGATTGACGGCCTCGTGAAGGCTGTCGATAAGATTAGGAAAGATTTAGATAATATTATTTTCGACAGGAGAAATAACAATGCCGAGTGATAGCGAAATTCGTTGGTCGTCTGTAGTGGCACTCGCCGTGGTGATGGTGGGTATCGTCGCGATGGTGTGGTTGGAGGCATCGCCCGTGGAGTTCGGCGCGGCGTCTGCGCTGGGGGTTGCGCTCATGGGCGTCATGCGCCGGGTCTATCGGCCATCGTCGTCGACCCCACCACCGCCGTTGCCGGTGCTCTTGTTCGTGGGTCTGGCTGCGATGGCAGCGCAGGCCTGCGGCACGAGCGCCTCGCGCGATGCAGCGAGCGCCGGTTACCTTGCGCAGCAACTTGAATGCGTGGACTACGCTACGACACTTGCCGAGTCACGTGAGTGTCGCGCGAAGGTCCGCGAGGCATGGGGCGTCGACGCCGGCGCGGAAGGGGGTGCGCAATGATCGCCATCCCGGCAGCAGTCACCGCGGAGCTGGCAACGCTCGTGGCCAGCGTACTTTCCGGCAGGCTCTCTGAGCCCGGGGAGATCTCGCGCCGGCTCGTCGAGCTCGGTCTCGATCTCGTGCCCGTCGAGGAGCTCCGCCAGTACCTCGTCGAGGCTGATCGGGCGCGCGCCGAGCGCCTCGCCGATCTCGCTGAGGCGGCGAAGTTCGGAGGTGGTCAGTGACCGAGCAGCTCGTACCCACCGTGCGCACGAAGTTCTCCACCGAAGACTTCGCGCGTGCTCTCGTCGCTGCGTGGCGCGATCTCTACGACGGCGCCGCGCCGAGCAAAGCTTCATGCGGCGTGATCTGGGCGCAGTACGCGCTTGAGACCGGACGAGGAAAATTTTGCTGGAACAATAATATCGGCAACGTCAAACACGTTGAGGGTGACGGCCGCGATTATTGTATGTTGCAATCAGTTCCGGAGATCGTCAACGGCAAGCGCGTGACGTTCAACCCGCCCGATCCGCAGACGTGGTTTCGCGCGTACGCGTCGCTCGCTGACGGAATGCGCGAGCACCTCGAGTTCCTCCGCCGTCGCTACGCTGCGGCGTGGAGCGAAGTCGAGAAGGGAGACGCGCGCGCGTTTGCTTACGCGCTCAAAGCGCGCGGTTATTACACGGGCGACGAGGAGACTTACGCGCGCAGCCTCGTCTCGCTGCAGGCGGAGTTCGCGCGCTCGGGCGCGTACGATACGGCCGTTGAGGCTCTGCCCGCAGCGTCGTAGCCGGCAAAAAAAACGGCTGTCAGCTTCGGACTGACAGCCGTTTCAACTGGAGCCGTCAGCTTTCGATGACGGATAGAATGATGCGCGATCGGTGCATCATTTTGCCTCTCGCGGTCTTCAATGGAGCCGCATGGTTTCCCACACGGATAGTGAGATCTACTTGCGTAGCTGTCTCATGGTACTGCAGCGCTTCAATTAGGCCTCTGAGTTACCTCAGAGGAAAGTCCACGCCAAAGCGGGGAACTGTCTCGAGACGGGAATGAGTGTCGCTCCATTCGCCGTTTGTCAAAGTTTTTTTTGCACAAAAAAACCGACGCCCGCCAAAGGTAGGTAAGGCGGGCGTCGAAAGTTGATCGATAACTCTCTGCTCATCTTCACGCAAGAGCAAACCACTGTGAACTGGTTGTGCACCACCACAGCGAAAGATGAGAAAAATGAGAAGCATGAAGATCGCAAAAGCGCCTATTTTTAGGTGCCCAGGGACAGAATCGAACTGTCGACACGCGGATTTTCAGTCCGCTGC
>Ga0123357_10000557_pt1 | contig 36727 bp, 35 predicted proteins | sample TergutEmb28metaG_FD_89873 | JGI IMG/M metagenome (GOLD analysis project Ga0123357, IMG submission 89873) | Embiratermes neotenicus P4 segment gut microbial communities from Petit-Saut dam, French Guiana - Emb289 P4 | ecosystem: Host-associated > Arthropoda: Insects > Digestive system > Gut ... | reverse complement strand
TGTGACCCTTGAGATGCAGGTGCAAAGGGTAGGCAGCTTTGTCGAGCGGGCCTTCTACTATCTGACGGATCTGTATGGCAGTCACTATGACGACCATGACCGCCGGTATTCTGACCTGCGGCCTGTCTGGTCGATGAATGTGATGGGGCAGCCGGTGTTTGGGTGCCCGCATCCGCTTCACATGTTTGTGCTGCGGGATGTCGAGCGCGATGAGTCCCTTGCCCCGGAGTTGGCTCGGCTGGGGTTCTTTGAGCTGTCGAAGACGGGTCTGCCGGATCATCTGGCGCGTTGGCGTGGTTTCTTTTTGACGGGGAAGGCCATGGATGATGACTCTTCCTACATCAAGCAGGCTGCCGATATTATTAGATGGGCGAATCTTTCACAGGAGGAACGCGACATGGATAAGTTGCTAGAGAAGGCTCTTGCCACTCAAGAAGCCGAAATGGACTTTGCCCGCCAGGAAGCCCGGCGGGAAGGCCTACAGAAAGGCCGCCAGGAAGGCCGCCAGGAAGGCTTGCAAGAAGGCATGCAGCAAGGTGACCGCGAGGCTCGTTTTGCAAACGCTCGGGTTGCGCTGAAGCTGGGCATAGCTGTCGCCGATGTTGTTGAGATTACTGGGCTAGACCTTGCCACGGTCAGCCAACTTGCTGACGAATGCCGCTGAATACTTAGCTTCTGCAAACGCGTGGCTCAGAGCGCTCCAACAGGAATCGCCCAGCATCTGTCGGCCAGTCGGACAGTCTTCGTCCCAGAGTAAATGACGTATGCCATCGTGACGCCTACGGACTGGTCAAGTAGATGGAGATTTTGGGCGTCCGACAACGAAACTTGGGTGGCACTCTTGACTTCGATCGCTACTCGTCGATTTTCGGTGTCAACAAGGACGAGGTCCACTTCGCGGTTGCTCTTGGCCTCACGCCAGTAGTAGGGGTATACGGGAGTTGAGCCAAACTGAAGGCACGGAACAATCTGATTGACCACATATGATTCAAACAGACTGCCGAGGATGCCTGGTGTCGCCAACGTGGCCGGATTGGACCTTCGCAATGATTCAGCAGAAAACGCGGTGTCGACGGGATGCACTTTTGAGCGAGCTCGTGTTTGACGAGTCGGGTTCGTGGCAAGGTTGGGAAGGAAATGCAACAAAAAGCGCCGTTCAAGAACATCAAGGTAACGGTCAACTGTACGTGGGTCAACTGCCAGTCGCTGGCCAAGGCTCGTCACATTTAGGATGCCGGCAGGATCGCGCAGGCACCCGTCGAGAACACGTAGCGCAATGGCCGCGTCGAACCTGTCATTCGGCAACACTGTATCTGTCAAGAGACCGAAGGTGGTGTCACGCACCCACCGGTCTATCTCCTTTTGGGAATGACTGCCAAGACTGATCAGGGGGAAACCGCCCCGGTTGAGTCTGTCGGCCATGTTCAGCGGTTGGCTAATTTGGGAATCCACGATCTCACCTGAGAATAGGCGGTCGATGAGCGTGAGCATGTTGGCGGCTCGACCGTCAAGTTCAGCCAAGGTAAATGGTGAAAGGGTCCAGCGTCGGACTCGCCCGGTGAGGGGGTCGGAGCCGCCCAACCCAGTTCGGCTGATACGGGCGGAACCGGTCAAGAGGAAGCGCCTTGTTGATGACGTGTCATCAACGGCTCGTTTGATCTGGAGCGGAAGCTGATCAATCAGTTGGGCTTCATCAATAATGACGTTTTCAGGCAATGACGCGAGCCAGCCCGGAAGGTCATGCAAAGCCAGTTCAAGGGTGGCCGGGTCGGCCAAGCTTTCGTATCCTTGCCACAACCCACGGGCTACCAGTTTTTGGGAAACATAGGTTTTGCCGCTTGCTCGAGGGCCTTCAAGCACAGCGACAGGAGGGAAGCCAGGGGCCAGTTCTGGTTCGATAGCGCGCACAACGTCCATGGGATAAGGCTAGCATCACGGTATGGATATTCCTACATTGAATGCAGGAATATTCGTGCAGTTGATGCATGAAAAGCCAGTTGCGCCAAACTCTGCGTGACGTGACGGCCCGCGTTGACACCGTTGATGTGACACTGGAGATGCAGGTGCAAAGGGTCGGTAGTTTTGTCGAGCGGGCCTTCTACTATCTGACCGATCTGTATGGCAGTCACTACGACGACCATGACCACCGTTATTCTGATCTGCGGCCTGTGTGGTCGATGAACGTGATGGGGCAGCCGGTGTTTGGTTGCCGGCATCCGCTGCACATGTTTGTGCTGTGGGATGTTGCACATGGGGAGCCTCTTGCCCCGGAGTTGGCCCGTCTGGGGTTCTTTGAACTGTCAAAGACGGGTTTGCCGGACCATCTGGCGCAGTGGCGTGACTTCTTCTTGACGGGCAAGGCCAAGGATGATGACTCTTCTTACATCAAGCAGGCTGCCGATATTATTAGGTGGGCGAATCTTTCACAGGAGGAACGCGATATGGATAAGTTGCTAGAAAAGGCTCTTGCCACTCGAGAAGCCGAAATAGACTACGCGCGTCAAGAAGCCCACCGAGAAGGCTTGCGAGAAGGCTTGCAGCAGGGCATGCAGCAAGGTGATCGGGAGGCTCGTCTGGCAAACGCTCGGGTTGCGCTGAAGCTGGGTATCACGAGCGCTGATGTGGCGGAGATCACGGGCCTTGACGCGGCGACCGTGGACAGGCTTGCGCAAGAGCAAGATTAGCCACCGGAACAGGCACTAGGGCAGGCGTGCGGCGAAGATCACAGTTGCCGGTGCTGGCTATCGGCGTATCGCCCAGCACTACGACAATCCGTGGTTCGGCTGAGGTGTTGGCCGTGATGGCGACATCCTGGGGTGATATCTGGGCTTTTCCACAGGCAAAAGATTGTCTGCCGGTTTTGGGCACGCCGTCGCCATAATGAGCGCAAACCGGTTCGGGTACACGGCCACCGGTCATCGACGGAAGGGGCAGCCGTGGACGGTGGGCATAGGCCAACGGGGCCGGATCTCAAACCGACCAGTGACTTGGGGTTCAAGAAGATTCTGGCGTCAGAAGAGCATAAGGCGATCACGCAGGGGTTCATCAAGGACTTTTTCGGGTTGGAGGTTGGGTTGGATGACATCCACATCGTCAACCCGTACTCGATCCACGCGTTTGAGCAACAGGCTGATCGCGGCGAGGCAGCCCAGAAGCTGCAGCAAACTCTGCGAGATATCACTATTGAAGTCGTCAACGCTGATTTGGCAATCGAGATGCAAGTGCACAAGGAGGGTCACTTCATCCAACGAGCTCTGTACTATCTTGACGATCTGTATGTCAGTCACTACAACGATCACCAGCGCCGCTACATGGATTTGCGGCCGGTGTGGTCGATGAATCTGATGGGGCACCTGGTGTTTGATGATTCGCGTCCGCTGCGCACGTTCAGTTTGCGTGACGACTTGACCTACGAGCCGTTGGTGCCGGTATTGACCTGCTTGGGATTCTTCGAGTTGACGAAGACGGGGACGACACCGGTGTTGGCTGGGTGGCGGGACTTCTTGTTGACGGGTGAGGCCCAGAACGATGACCCTTCCTACATTCGGGTCGCTGCCGATATTATTAGGTGGGTGAATCTTTCGCAGGAGGAGCGCGATATGGACAAGTTGTTGGAGAAAGCGTTAGCTACCCAAGAAGCCGTCATCGACTACGCCCGCGAAGAGGGCCGATCTGAGGGCATGCAGCAGGGCCGTTCTGAAGGCATCGAGCAGGGCACTCGCGAGAATCAACTGGCGAACGCCCGGGTGGCGCTGCGCATGGGGTTGGCGCATGCCGATGTGGCTGAGATCACGGGTTTGGACGTTGCCACGGTCGACCGGCTTGCCCAGGAGCAAGGCTGAGTGGGTCATTCGGGGTTGGGCTCGTGGGCCCCAACTGGGACGGGCTTGGTTGACGCCCTCGTGAACTCGTCTTCCACACCTGTCCAAACTGCATCCGTGGGACATCTTCAACTGATCGCTCTGAACCCTCGTCAAGCCAAGGCTATACTTGTTTCGGTGCTGCAAACCCAACCAGACCACCTGAGGTGATACCGCGCACCGTGACAATAGGGACCGGAAATAGATGACAACGACTCTCAAAGGTGCCACTTTGGCAATCACTGGAGGAACGGGTTCGTTCGGCTCGGTGATGGCGCGGCATGCTCTTGATTCTGGCGCCAACGCAGTGAATATTTTCAGTCGCGATGAGGCGAAGCAGGACGATATGCGGCGACGGTTCGCAGATGACCGTCTGCGATTCTTCTTGGGTGATGTGCGCGACTATGAGAGCCTGCTGCCGGCTTTGTACGGGGTTGATTTCGTTTTCCATGCCGCTGCACTCAAACAGGTGCCGTCATGCGAATTCTTTCCGCAGCAGGCACTACTTACCAACGTTGTCGGCAGCGACAACGTCATCAAGGCTTCTGCGCGGTCCGGGGTGCAGTCGTTGGTGTGTTTGAGCACCGACAAGGCTGTGTACCCAATCAACGTCATGGGCCAGACCAAAGCCTTGATGGAAAAGACGGCACAAGCGTTCGCACGCAACAACCCTGGTGCATCGATGGTGGTGGCCATGACTCGCTACGGAAACGTGATGTACTCGCGCGGGTCGGTTATCCCAGTCTTTGTGAAGCAGATTTTGGCCAAACAATCATTGACCATCACTGTTCGTGAGATGACTCGATTCCTCATGTCGCTGGCCGATTCAGTCACATTGGTTGAGCACGCTTTCACAGGAGCCCAGCCCGGGGATCTCTTCGTGATGAAAGCGCCCGCCGCAACAACGGAAACACTTGCGCGCGCTGTTGCATCCATTTTTGGCGTGGATGACCCGGCGATTCGGATCATTGGGGCGCGGCATGGCGAAAAACTACACGAAACGCTTTTGTCATCCGAAGAGATGGCGACGGCCGAGGATGATGGCGGTTTCTATCGGGTGCCTCTCGATACCCGCAGCTTGCAATATGAGCTTTATTTCGACCAAGGCCGGCCAGCTTCACCGACGGAAGCCTACACCTCGGCAAATACGCGCCAGTTGAATGTCGCGCAAGCCGCTGAGTTGGTGCGGACGCTGCCTGAGATCCGTCGGCTGCTGGGCGGCGAATCCACGACATGACGAAGCTAGCTATGACGGGGGGTGACGGCTTCCTTGGCTGGCACACGCGATGTGCCGCCAAAGAGACCGGCACGGCTGTAGAGGACATCCCGGTTGGGGATGGGTTCAATCCGGGCCAGGCACGGGATTCGTTGCAGGGCGCCAGCCGACTGATTCATTTTGCCGGCGTTAACCGTGGTACAGATTCTGAAATAGCTGACGGAAATAGGCTGTTTGCGGAGCAGGCGGCCTCTGCGCTGAGGTGCTGTGGGGAGCCGCCTGCTGTCGTTGTGTACGCCAACTCGATCCAGGCTGATCTCAACAACCAATACGGTCGCGCAAAACTAACAGCTTCGCAGATACTGGCCAAGGTCGCGGCCGATGTCGGGTCTGAGTTCATCGATGTGAAGCTGCCAAACGTCTTCGGGGAACATGGGCGTCCCTTCTATAACTCGGTGGTGGCGACGTTCTGCCACCAAATAGCGCAAGGTGAGCACCCCGAGATACTTGAAGACCGTGAACTGACCCTGATCCACGCGCAAGATGTTGCTGACATAATGATTGGCACCGTCCCGCCGGATGCGCTAGAGGCTTTGGTGTCGCAGGTGACAGTGACCGATTTGCTTTCCGGCATCACTGAAATCGCCGACATCTATCGGCGTGGTGAGATTCCGTCAGTCGAGACCGCGTTCGCTCGGAATCTCTTCAACACATACCGATCCTTTATTGCGCAGAGTGCGGCGGCACAGGACGTGGTCCCTTTGGAAAAGCACGCAGACCAGCGGGGAACCTTCTTCGAGGTCATACGAACGCACGGCGGGCAGGGCCAGACGTCGTTCTCAACCACAGTACCGGGGATTACTCGCGGCAATCATTTTCACCGCCGCAAAGTGGAGCGGTTCGTGGTTCTTGCTGGGAAGGCACGAATCTCGTTGCGCCGTTGCCTTAGCGATCAGACACTTACGTATGATGTTGAGGGGACTTCCCCGGTCGCTGTCGATATGCCCACGCTTTGGACACATAACATCACAAGCACCGGCCCAGACCCCTTGTACACCTTGTTTTGGACGAATGATCTTTTTGACCCGACGCACCCTGACACCATCGCAGAGGAGGTGGGCGCAGTATGAGTAAACTCAAGGTCGTTACGGTTGTGGGCACCCGACCGGAAATCATCCGTCTGTCGGCGACAATCAAGCTGCTCGACAAAACGGTTGATCATGTGCTTGTTCACACCGGGCAAAACTATGATTACGAACTTAACCAGGTTTTCTTTGATGACTTGGGTCTCCGTCAACCCGACCACTTTCTAGAAGCAGATGTCTCGTCGCTCGGGGCGGTGATCGGCTCGATGATTTCCAAGATCGAAACGGTTCTCCTCGCCGAGAAGCCGGATGCCTTCCTAGTATTGGGTGACACCAACAGTTGCCTCTGCGCGATCATGGCCAAGCGCCTGCACATACCGGTATTTCACATGGAAGCCGGAAATCGATCCTTCGATGAGAATGTTCCCGAAGAGACCAACCGCCGGATTATTGACCACGTCGCCGATTACAACCTTGCCTATACGGAGCATGCCCGCCGCAACCTGCTCGCAGAGGGGTTGCCCACTGCGCGTATCACAGTGACCGGGTCGCCGATGAATGAGGTGCTGGCTCAGAATGCTGACCAGATTGCAGCGAGTGATATCGTCGAGCGACAGGGCCTGACCCCAGGTGGATATTTCATGGTGAGTCTCCATCGGGAGGAAAGCGTCGACTATCCGGCGCGTCTGGAAGCTGCCATCGCAACGCTCCAGGCTTTGCGTGAGCGATATGGCGTGCCCGTACTGGTGTCAACCCACCCGCGAACCCGCCGTCGACTGGAGATGTTGCCAGACCTTTCAACTGAGGGCATCACCTTCCATGCACCATTCGGTTTCCACGACTACGTCAAACTCCAATGCGAATCCAAGTTGGTTTTGTCTGACTCAGGCACCATAAGCGAGGAGTCGTCACTGCTCGGTTTTCGGGCAGTCACTCTGCGTGATTTCATTGAGCGTCCAGAGGCAATCGAGACCGGCGCAATCATCACGGCCGGTATCAGCACAGAAAGTGTTCTACCAGCGGTTGAGCTAGCGCTGGCGGCTCCGCCAGCGGTGGTTCCCGCAGACTACACGATCACGAATACATCGTGGCGCGTGGTTTCCCTCATTGTCGGGGCGACCCACTCGCATGAACGACGTCTCGGATTGCTGTCGACCAACTGCAACGCACCAAATGGGGATTGATGAAAAGGAGCCTACAGTCGGCGATCGACTGCCTCGGGCGGCAGGATGCCTTTGACATCGTAAACGACTCCGTTGGAATCGCTTAGGAGGGCACGCACTGTTTCTGCCGAAAGTTGGGTGTATTGGTTGTGGGCGACTGTCAGTATGACTGCGTCATATTGACCAGCCGTGAGGTCAGGAATGAGGTCTATGCCGTAGCGACGATGTGCTTCCGACGGATCAGCCCACGGGTCATGGACATCGACGATAACGCCAAAGTCGCGGAGCTCATCGATTATGTCAATGACCCGAGTATTGCGCAGGTCGGGGCAATTCTCCTTGAAAGTCAGCCCCATCAGAAGAACGTGACAACCCTTGACTGTGCGACCTTTTTTGACCATGACTTTCACAAGCTGGTCTGCTACATAGGTGCCCATGGAGTCGTTTACGCGACGGCTTGCCAAGATGACATCGGGGCGGTATCCAACCTGTTGAGCCTTGTGAGTCAGGTAGTACGGATCCACCCCAATGCAATGCCCGCCAACAAGGCCAGGTGCAAAGTGCAAGAAATTCCATTTGGTTCCGGCAGCTGTTAACACCTCGGTAGTGTCGATATTTAGCCGAGTAAATAGCATCGCCAACTCATTGACCAGCGCTATGTTAACATCACGCTGCGTGTTTTCGATGACCTTTGCTGCTTCAGCGACCTTGATCGATGGGGCGCGGTATGTACCAGCCGGAATAATCGATTCATAAAGCTGATTGACAAAGTCAGCAGCTTCAGGAGTGGATCCAGATGTGATCTTGGTGATGGTGGTCAGACGGTGTAGCTTGTCGCCTGGGCTAATTCGCTCAGGGCTATAGCCGACGAAGAAACCATTGTTAAAAGCAAGACCGGACAGCCGCTCCAAGATGGGGACGCATTCCTCTTCGGTCGCGCCGGGGTAGACCGTGGACTCATAGAGAACGACCCCGCCAGGCTTCAGTACTTGCCCGACGGTTCTAGTGGCGGAAAGGACAGGTTCCAGATCTGGCCGCTTGAACTCGTCAACTGGTGTAGGGGTAGTCACGATGAAGACGTTGCACCCATCCAAGGCAGCCGAATCATTGGTGAATGTGAGCAGAGCACTAGCGGAGAGTGAGTCGCCTTCAACTTCGAGGGTGTGATCGTGCCCTTTTGACAATTCCGTGATCCGCTCGCTGTCGATGTCGAAACCGACGACTGGAAAATGCTTGCCAAACTCGACAGCTAAGGGCAAGCCCACATAGCCCAGGCCGATAATGCCCAACCTGACTTGGTTAAGACTGATCATTAGCTTTGGTAGCCTCTCCGGCGCGATGTGCCGCATGTCGGCACAATGAGTCCCGCGATCTGAAGTGACTTCCAAGTATACACATTCACTCAGAATCCAGGTGCGCGCGACTAGCCTCACGGCTACTGCTCGCGTTCGCCCGTCCCCAATCATGCAGTAGGCTTGAGAGTACTAGACTGAGTCGCCGATTCATTCTAGACCCCATAGGATCCCGTGGCCAAGTATTCAGGTTCCCCAGCCACGACCGGGTGGAGTTCGGTCGCTGGGGGCAAGGCTGTCGCTCGACGCGGGCAAGGAGGCGCAATGGCGACAAAAGCTGTCGCAACTGACATTATCAGGACCGTCTGCGGCGTGTATGGCAGGATGTCGACGCAGGAGCCTGTGACCGACTCAACCCGCCTGCGTTCGGGCGAACTTGACCCGGTCGAGGTGTCAGCTCAGGACACCACCGATGACTAGCACGACTGAGAGACACGTTCGCAAGTCATGGGTTCCAGCGGTGCTGATACTTGTGGGTTTCTTTTTTAGCTTTGTCAATGTGCCTCTTATGTTCGGCTACTTGGCAGTAGTTGCGCTTTTCCTCCTTGCGGCTGAAGGCCAGATCGGTGCCATCAAGGCCCTGGTGATACTCACCTTTCGGTCGATCATAAACCCGGGGTTGGCCGTGGCACTTGACAATTTCGGTTACATCAAGTGGGGGGCGATCTTTGTTCTTGTCGGGTACGTACTAGTATCAGCAAAGATTCATCGCCCCTTGCCGCGATACCAGGGCTATCTGATTGCCTTTGCGGTTTATGCAATCATTTCGTCCTTCGTGACCAGTAGTTACCCGATTGTAGCCTTGCTCAAGATGATCTCCTACCTCGTCGCATTCTGGGTCATCATGAAGGGTGTAGGTGATTCTGGCGGGTATGACTGGATCGGATACCTACTCACGTGGCTCGTGCCCCTGACGTTGGTAAGCCTCGCAATGATGCCGTTCCCTGTCGCATACCTTCGGAACGGTGTCGCCTTGCAGGGCGTCTACAACCATCCGAACATGTTCGGACTCATGCTCGGTATCACGGTGGCAGCGTCTCTTCACAAGTTTGCGGACAATGGTCGACTGGCCTATCTGATTTTGGTTGTTGGATGCTTCGTTGGCGGCTATTTCTCCGCATCTCGTACCGGCGTGATCGCCATGGCGATTCTTGTTGCGATGTTTGCCTTCTCATCTATTCGGGGGCGTTCAGCAGTCAAGGCCTTTGCGTTTGTCGGCGTCATTATGCCCGTCTTGGTCTACGCGACCCTGTTCTCTGGTTTGGCCAACACGATCCTGGCGTTCATCTATAAGGGAGGGCAAGAGGATGTACTGTATTCCCGGGAGGGGCAGATTGAACAACTAGTTTCGCAGATTGTCGCGCACCCATTCCTCGGGACTGGTTTTATGGTGCCTTACGTCCCTGGGACCGTGTCTTATGGGGTTAGCTTCGACTACATTGTCGAGAGCGGCAATCTTGTGTTGGCGCTCTTGGGTGGAACGGGAATTGTCGGAACAATACTCTTTGTCGCTGCCTACCTGCGGATCTTCCTTGATCGTGACCGCCAAGTTCCGTTGGTCATATTCTTGGCCCCCTTTGTTCTGTCGATGGGTGAAATGGCCTTTTTCAGTACCAACAACATCGCGATCTTGTATTATGTGCTCATCGCTTATGCCTATGGTCACGGAGCGAAAAACGGTGCAGTCGCACTGACGCACAGTGGGGGAGGTGAGACGAATGTGTCGTGTGAGCGTGATCGTGCCGGTCTATCGCACAGAGAGGTATCTCCGTAGATGCATTGATAGCCTCCTCGCGCAGACTCTCGACGATCTGGAAGTCATCCTTGTCGATGATGGGTCTCCGGATGGGTCGGGCATGATCTGTGATGCGTATGCGGCAGAGGATGCCCGAGTGCGAGTGATTCACAAGGCCAACGGTGGGTCGGCTTCTGCGCGCAATGCCGGTCTCGCTGTCGCGCGGGGTGATTACATCGGGTTTGTTGACAGCGATGATTGGGTGAGTCCGCGGCTCTACCAGGTGCTGCTGGGGCTTTGTGAGGGAAACCAAGCGGATATCGCCATCTGTCGATTCAGTTCGTCAATTGTGGGTTCAGCCAACAACAATGCTCGAGTGCGGATCTTACCCAGGAGTGCTTTTATGCCTTTGCTGTTGAGTGACTCAATAACGAGTCACCTGTGGAACAAGTTGTTTCAGGCGGATCTTTGGCGAGGGATCACTATGCCGACTGGCGTTGTAGAAGATATGTTGGTCGCGCCGAGCGTATTTTCGCGCGCGAGCACAGTGATCGAGACGACTGAGGAGCTTTACTTCTACTATTTGAGTCGTCCTGACAACCTGTCCAATGATCCAGGACGGCGTGCGGAAAACGCCTATCGTCGGGGCGTTGCGTTCCGCGCGCGGTATGAGATGGCAAAGGATTCCTACCCGGACGTCTGCGGGACAACGCTACGGAGCGCGGTGCGATTCTTTGCCAGCGCATTCGGATGGATGGCCCAGGCGGGTGGCTATGAGGCTGAACAAGAGGAAATCATCCATTACTTCGCGTCAAATAGGCGTGAGATCTTTCGGCCAGGTAGCTTCGATGTCAAGTCGGCAATCGGAGCCGGCATGATTTTGGGGGCCCCAAAGCTATATGTGTGGGTCTATCGGATCTTCCGTCGGTGGGATGCCTTGGGGTGATTTGGGCCAGGGCGCATGGCGGGCTGAATGTGGCCTGCGTGGTAGGCGGCTGAGAATTGGCCGGACAGCTTGGAGCCAGGAGCGGCGCAGTCTCGCAGAGACGACGGCGCTGGCGCCAACGGCCACACTCCAGAATGCGATGGCAAGCCAGTCAACAACTAGCGCATCGATCCGCAGACCGAACAGTAGGACTGCTTTTCCTGCCAGAATGACCAGTGAGATGGCGAGGAAGTAGGCTACGGGAGACAGAGAGCGTGCCAGAGCCTCACGCCGCGAGATCCCGATTACAGGGAGCGCAAACAGGCAACCGACGAGAAGGATCATGACTTGTAGCAAGACGACGGCGACACAAACTGGAATGACACCGAAGCGGGCGCAGACTATGATACTCAGAACGAAAACGAGACGAGGGATTATTTCGGACAGGAAGAGGAGCCGGCTATTGCCGGATGAGAACAAGAGCCAGTAGGAGATTTGCTGTGCAGTCTGCACAAACCCCGACACTGCGAGAATGGCGATGATCAGCCCGATTGATCGCCACTGATCACCCAGCAGAACAGTGCCAGCCAGTGTTGATGCTGCGACAAGGATGGAGAGCACCGCGGATGTCACAGTGCTGGCGGGGCTGTGAACCGCGTATAGACTAAGTGCTCTGGCTTTGCTGTCTTCGCCAACTCTGACTGCGCGTGGGACAGCGAGTCGCGTCAGAGGGCCAAGAAGTTGCCCGGTTGGTTGCTGCGCTATCTGAAGCGCGCGGTTGAAGGACCCCACGACACTGGCGGGCTGGTACCAGCCAAGCGCCAAGGGTGTCACGCTACTGGACACAGAGTTTGCGAGCATGGTGGCAAGCCACATCCCGCCGAAACGGATGAGTGGGCGGGTTCCGACATGTCGCCGAGGCCAGGCGGGCAGCCATGGTTGCGCGATAACAAGGGCTCCTGCGGTGACGGTGGCCCCAGTCAGTTGCTGTGCGATCAGTGCTATCGCGCCGAGGCCGCGTAGGGCGCAGGCGATGCCAATAGCGAGGCCTGCAAGGGCACCAACGAGGTCGATCACGGAAATGGCCAAGAAACGGCCGTCTCGGTTGAGCGCAATCCGGTATTGCGCAGCAAGGCCGTTGATGATAAAAACAGGCGAAATCAGGAGGCAGAGGCGAGTCAAGTCGGGGTCGCCGTAGATTTGTCCAACAAGTGTTGCGCACGAGCCCAAGGCGACAGACAGAACTGCGCCCAGACCAAGGTTCGCCCACAGGAGGTTCGATCGTTGATGGTGGGACAGCGATGATGCTTGGAGCGCAGCGCCAGATAGGCCGCCGTCGCAAAACAGGTTCGCGACGTTCACAATGCCGGCGACAATCGCCATAAGGCCGTAGTCGGCGGGGCTGAGAATGCGAGCGAGAACCACGAGTGCCACCAGTTGGATGGCGACCCGCCCCCATTGTCCAAAAATGGCGGTCACAGCCCCCCGGAAACCGAATCTGCTGGTGTCAGATTGCCCGGTGTCAGTCATGGCCCCCCGGTCTTTGGTGCTCGATTAGTGTGGCTAGCGGGACCATGGCGCCACCGGAGAGAGGCCATCCGCGAAGAAGAGCGACGTAAGATACGCCGATACGACGGCCGGGGCGATGTGAGTTTCACTCCAGGACGCCAACTGATCGATATGGTTCTGCGTGCGTTCCTCCTGGAGCACGCCCATGATCGCGGTCGCTAGCGCAGTTCGATCATTGGGCGGTACAACCCGTCCCTGCAGGTTGTGCGCAACGAGGTCGTGAGCCCCTGCGGCTGACGTGACAACACATGGGATGCCGCTGGACAGCGCCTCATTTACCACCACACCCCAGCCATCGTAACGGCTCGGCAGCACGAGAACGCTGCTGGTCGAAATCCGGCCACGTGTGTCAGTGTTGGATAGAGGGGGATGAAAGGTGACTCGATCTTCAAGGTCGAGCTCGTCAGCGAGTTGACGCAGACCAGACTCAAGATGTCCGCTCCCAATCAAATCGCAGTGCCATTGATGGCTCGTCAATTGTTGAAGTGCGCGGAGAAGTATGTCCACCCCTTTGCACTCGATGAACTGACCCACGTAGAGGATCGTTGGCGGCTGTTCGCAACAAGTGGTTGCGCGGGGGCCACTGTCAACAAAATAGCCATAGGGTGAGATGAGATCAGTGCGGTAGCCAGCGCTTACGAGTTGGTCGCGTGCCGGAGATCCACATGCCAGGATCCTGGTTGGGTTGAGGTGGTCACGGGCTGCTCGTCGTGTTAGCATGACTTTCCGAGCGAGTCCTTTGATACCGCGGAAATCCCAGGACTCACTCATGGCTGCCACGTTCGTGTCTGGCTCAGCGCGCAACATCCGAGAAATGGGCTCAAACTCCCGGTATGCATGAATCCCAGAAAATACATGCACATCGCACCTCCGGTGTTCAGATGCAAGGCGGGCCAGTTCTTGGGGATCTTTTGTAATGTATACGATGGCATTTCCGTAGTCTGGGGTTGACCAACCGAGTTTCTTTCGTTCATCGCTGACGCCACCAAGAGCGACGACGATGTTTTGCACATGTTGATCTTGGCCGAGGGCTCGGATCATGGGGGCCTGGTGGATCGAGAGACTGTTCTGCCACCAGACGATAGTGTGCTCTGCGCTCATGCTGTACCCGTCTTTCGGCACCCAGGATCGCCGGCGCCAAGTGCGTTGGCTTGTGCCAGGGAGTGCCACGCCAGATCCCACACATGTGGAACAGCGCTGCGGGCGGCCCAGGACGAGTACTCGGCGCCAGCCCGCTCGCGGAGATCAGTTCGCTCGGCCGGGCTGCGGGCTGCCAATTTAGATATGGCATCGGCCCATTTTGGAATGGTTCGATCATCTATGACAATACCGCCGCCGTGACGGAGTTGTTTTGTCCACGGAGTGGTGGGGGTAGTGAGCACGATGCATGAGGCAGACATCGCCTCAACGATAGCGTGCCCGAAGTTTTCCCCGGCGGTGGGAAGGACGAAGGTATCGTGTCTTCGGAACAGCGCCCGTGCGTTTTCATGGGGTACGGGGGGGTAGAAGGTTACGTTGATGTCAGGGGGCAGTTGGGTTGACAAGTCGCGACATACCTTCTCGTATTGACGATCCTGGAATGGCCCGTAGATATCAAAAGTAATGGGGCCACAGCATCGCTTCAGTGCTTCAAGAACGACATGAACACCTTTGTAGTGCGTCACGCGGCCCAGAAAAATAAGCCGCAGCGTTTGTTGCGAGTCATCGGGGTTAAGGGCCGTGGGTGGCAGGTCAACATCGTTGGCTCGCTCAACGATGGTTGCTGATGGGCCCCACAGTTCGCGAATCGCGCTGGTTTCGTGGGACGCCGTCGAATGCCAAATCACGCGATGCCCCGCGTAAAGATGTCGAAACAAATGGATATACACAGCTTTTTTCCATGAGCTTTTAGCTAGAGCACCCTTACTAAATTCGCCGCGAGGGGCGAGCAGTATTGGCGTCCGTCCCCAGAATCCAAATGTGTGGAGCAACATTGGGATGATCGAGAACAGTGGTGAGAAGAAGCTATTCAGATACAACAACTTCGGATGTCGTGCACGCATGGCAAGGAGGCCTCGAATGTACGTGCGAAGTGAGGGCACTTTCGCATAGTACACCTCGCCGGAGGCGTACGGCACCCACAGATCGTGGTGAACATCAAGCGGTTTGCCCCCTCCGTGATCGCGATTCGAGGTGAGTACGAGGGGCACAAAACGCTCAGGTGAGTTAGCCACAAGTGCGCCTACGGACCGAATGGGCCCGCCGCCCAGGAATGCTGGTGGAAATGCAAATACCAGCACGCCGACAGGGATTTGCTGTCTGCCTGTCACCCCGGTCGTCATGCCTTGTCCTCGTCGCCTAGTCTCCAAAGATAGCCTACGGTGCATTCGCGAGAATCTTTCGGCTGCAAACTCGCCTCAACCTTCACCGCGCCACCTCATGCAAGAGCGACTCCCATTTTGGGAATACTTTCTCGGGTGACATGTGTGTGTCATAGAGCGTCTTCGCTCGCCTACGCGTACCGTCAATCTCATCGCCTGAGAAAGAGTAGGCCCTCCGGATCATCTTTGCCAACTCGGTTGGGTCACCCGGTTTCGCGCAGAGTCCAATCTTGTTCGAAGACACAAGATCGGTGACGTCGCCAGCGACCGTGGTGATGATTGGCATACCAGCCGCGAGGCCCTCCTGTATTTTTGATGGCATCGTCATGCGGGCCAAAGGCAGGTCTTTGAGGGTCACAATTTGGAAATCGTGGTCAGAGTAAGCTGCCTCAACAACGGATTTGGGCTGCCGCCCATAAAATGCCACTCGATCGAGGCTGAGATTGGCTGCCTCGGCACGGGCGCCTTGGGCCTCCACGCCATCTCCTATGACATCCAGGGTGACATCGGTTAGGTCTTTGATAAGGGCCATAGCTTTTATGATTGTGGACACGTCTTGCATCACGCCGATGTTTCCGGCATAAAGCAACCGCAGACCGTGATGGAAGCGTGGGTTAGCCGATTCGATGTCGACACGCTCATTTTCCGGTCCGACATTGAAGATAGTTTGAGCGGTGCCGAGATCGGCACCGCGCGCGACCAGTTCGGCTGTCAACGATGGGGATATACCAACGACAGCACTGGCACGACGATAGAGTGCGGCGAGCCACGGGTTAAGAACGTTAGCAACTAGCTCCGCGACTGTTGGGCTGATCATGCCAGAACCGGTGACAGACTCGGGCCATAGATCCTGAACATTAAGAACAAAAGGAACCTTCGGCGCTAGAACCAGCGCGGCGGTCACGGCGGTTGCTGACGTGAAATAGGCATAATTGACGTCAGCGTTCTTCAGCCAACCAGAGGCCAACGCGCTCGACGCTGCGAAAGATGTGAAATTCGCGAATCGAGCGAGTCCGGACGCTGAATGACTCGGGAACAGCGGAACCCGAAGCACGGCAACGCCGTCCTGCATCGCAGGCCGGTTCCGCAGCGTTGGATAGCCTTTCGGGAGATGGCCTGACGGATAGTTTGGCCAACCGCAAAGAACTCGTACGCTGTGGCCGCGCTGAGCAAGATATCGAGCCAGACGCCCAGGTATCGGCTGCGGTTCTGGGTCGTAGTATTGCGTCACAATCCCAATTCGCACGTGACTGTCCTCCCGAGATGCCATGTTGTCGTCAGTACAGACTCGCAGGAAGGGGATGAAAGCTTCACCATGACGCGATCTCCTTGTGTCTGATCGCGTCATGATACATCGTTGAACCCGCAGCACCCTCCACGATTCCATCATGCCTCATGACACCCATGATCGTCAGGGCCAGGCAGCGCTTATCGAGCCCAAAACTCAGCCGACTTACGTAGTCGGCATCGAGTTGTGCCTTGTCGTCAATCGACAACTCATCACGGCCATTCACCTGGGCCCATCCTGTCAGCCCGGGACGGATATCGTTTGCACCAGAAGCGTCTCGTGCTTCAATCAAGTCGTATTGGTTCCAAAGCGCGGGGCGCGGTCCGACAATGCTCATGTCACCGAGCAGAATGTTGTAAAGCTGGGGCAGTTCGTCAAGGCTTGTCTTGCGTAACAGTTTCCCGGCTCTGGTGATCCACTTGTCGGGGTTTTCCAGCTGATGGGTTGGCTGGTCATGTGGGGCGTCAATTCTCATCGTGCGGTACTTCAACATGCTGAAGGTGCTCTTGCCTTTCCCTACGCGCTTCTGTGTGAAGTACACCGGTCCCGGGCTGTCAGACTTCACCCATATCACAATTGCCAACATGAGGGGGGAGAACGCCAATAGCGCGAACCCACTTAACAGAAGGTCGACCAGACGCTTTACAGAACGCTCGTACATGCCAGCTATGCTCCCACACCGGCCGCTTCTGGTGTCCAGCCCGGTAGGTGATCAAAGTGCGTACGTGTCAGATAGCCGTCCGGATGCACTCTTGCCAGCCACATGCCGAAGTCCAGCTCCGCCGGGTCCACGGGTGTCACGTGGGCATGCAGCACGCCGGACGCCTTTGCCTGGTCGCCTTCGTCCTCGACATCGTCCTCATCTGAGGTCAACACTTCGGCCATTTTTTCGCCTTGACGCAGGCCGATGATCTCGATGGGGATGTCCTTGCCCGACATGGCTACCAGCCTACGTGCAATATCCACGATGCGCACTTGCGACCCCATGTCCAAGATCACAACCTCACCGCTTCGGCCCTTCGCGCCGGCGGCTATCACCAGTGCGCAAGCCTCGGGAATCGTCATGAAATAGCGGGTCGCGTCCTCGTGGGTGACAGTAATCGGCAAGTCCTGGTCGATGGCTTTCTGGAACAGCGGCACCATCGACCCGCGCGACCCGAATACGTTGCCGAACCGCACCGACACGTAACGCGCCGCCGGCACCTGCTGGGCCATCCAACTGGTCAGATGCTCCGCCATGCGCTTCGAATGCCCCAGAATCGTCGTCGGGGCGGCAGCCTTATCAGTCGAAATATTGATGAAAACCTGGACGCCAACGTCCCGCGCACATTCGAGGACGTTCAACGTGCCGACCACGTTGGTGTCCCAGCCTTCTCGGGGGAAGCGCTCCAGCATCGGCACATGCTTCAGCGCAGCGGCGTGGAAGACGACGTCCGGACGCCACTGCTCGAACACTCGGCTAAGCGCGGCTTTGTCGCGGATGTCACACAAGACGATGTCATCACGAATCAACAGGCCAGTGCCGTACAGCGCAAACTCGGTATCTTGCAAGTGGGTCTCGTCGTGGTCAAGCAAAATCAAGGCACCGGGTGCCAGTTTGTGCACCTGGACGCACAACTCCTGGCCGATCGAGCCGCCCGCGCCGGTGATCAGCACCCGCTTGCCGCGCAGATAGCCTCGCATCGAGTCCATGTCGAGGGTTGGCTTTTGGTGCTCCATCAGATCTTCGATGCGAATGTTACGCACCGGCCCGACCATCGTTTGGCGCCCCAGCTCACGCTCCAGCGTCGGCACCACCTTCACCTCGACGTCCAAGGTGGGGGCCAGCGCCACCAAGCGGTTCAGCAATTCCGTGGGTGGATTGTCTATGGCCACGACAATGACGTCGGCGCCGAGTGAGTCACCCTTCCCGACGACCGCGTCGAAATCGCCGAGTACTGGCACCCGGCGAACGACAAGATTGCGCTTGGCCGGGTCGTCGTCAATGAATCCGATGGGGTAGAAGGGGCTGCGAGGGTCGGCCATCATCCGCTGAACCGTCATGCGGCCGAGGCTGCCAGCCCCGTACACCAGTGTGCGCTGGACCTTCTTTCCCAACGGTGACTGAGCCCGCTCCACCATCTGACGGCGGAAATACCGCACAACCAAACCCAGGCATGTGGCCAGCGGCCAGGCGATGATGACGGGCGTGAGGGGCAACCAGGCGATCAGCGCCACACCGCCCGTGAGGACGGCACTGCCAGCCAGTACCAGAGCGAAGGCGCGGGCCTCTTCAAGCGAACCGGCCCAGTAGCGGTTGTTGTAAAGCTTGGCGATCAGGCCTAGGACGAGTTGTGCGACGGCGGCGGCCACGACCAAAAGAAGTACCTGCCAAAGCCTGTCGCGGGTGAGCACGGGCACCACGATCGCCATGCCGATACCAACTGCAACTAACCAAACCGCGACGTCACCGGCGTATTGCAGCCATCCGCTGGTTCCCACAACGCCAGTGCTTGGACGCGCGTCACGCTTCCCCACCAACAAGTCACCTCCCTGGGGCTCAATCATGCTTCGGGCCACTCGAAGCGTTAGGCTGCCGACTCCACTGGCTGCCAAGCCCAATGTCAGTCACTTAGTATATCCCAGCCGAGGGCTCGAAGACGCACGCGCGGAACCAAAACGTCAAGCCTTGAACACGGGCTAAACGGCGGGTTCTCGCGATCGACGTCACGGTGTCATGAGGCAGCGTCGACCCAGTTGCCTCGACGCATCACTTTGACCACCTGCAGCGCGTCATCCAACGCCACGATGTCGGCCAGATTGCCAGGTTCAAGGCGCCCAACACCACCGATGCCCAGATAATCGGCCGGATGGCTGGTGACGGCTTGCAGCGCCAACTCCAGCGGCACGCCGGCACCAACCGCCACGCGTACCGCCTTGTCAAGCGTCAGGGTCGACCCGGCGATCGTGTTGGTGCCTGCCAGCCGAGCCACACCGTCGCGTACCTCGACGGCCAGGCCACCCAGCACGTAGTCGCCATCCGGCGCGCCCGCAGCGGCCATGGCGTCGGTGACGAGGACGCAGCGCTGCGGCTTCGACTTCATCACCGCTGCCACCAGGTCGGCGGCCACATGCACGCCGTCGCACACTAACTCCACCCACACATCGGGTGCTTCCCACAGGGGCAGCGTCGGCCCCGGCGCGCGGTGCAGCATCTCGGGCATGGCGTTGAACAGGTGCGTGGCACCCTTGGCGCCCGCCGAAATGGCTTGGCGGGTGCAGGCGTCGTCCGCGCCCGTATGGCCGATCGCCACCACCACCTGGCGCGAGGCCAACCAGCGGATAACTGCCATGGCGCCCGGGCGTTCCGGCGCTATCGTCACCATGGCCACGGGCCCGGCCGTCACCAAGTCATGAACGTCGGGCAGCGACGGGTCACGCAACAGCGCCGCGTCGTGTGCACCCTTGTAGGCTGGCGCCAGCCAGGGGCCCTCGAGATGGATGCCGGCCAGTTCACCGACGGCCACCAAAGGCGCCAGGTCACCGATCTGCGCCTTCAGGGCGTCGACACTCGCCGTCACCAGCGACGCCATCATCGTCGTCGTGCCGCACGCCATATGCGCGCCCAGCGCGACGCGCGCCGCATCGACACCGTCCGAGAAGTTGGCGCCGCCACCGCCGTGACTATGAACGTCTATGAACCCTGGGCTGACCAGATCAAACGCATAATCCGGCGATGTAGGCGGCTGCCCAGTGCCCCAAGTGGCAACAACGTCCTCGGAGATCTCCAACCAGCCGTCGTCGCGCAACCCGTCAGGGGTCAACAGGCGTTTCGCCTGGATAACCGTCATGCCAAGTCCAGCGCCTGCCACGCCGGCAGGTTTTCGAAGGCCTGCTTGTAGTAGTCAGCCAGCGCCAAATGGCCGGCGGCCGCCTCGTCGACGACGATGGTGGCAAATTGGTGCATCTGCAGCACCGAAGCCGGGCACATGGCCGTCACCGGGCCCTCAACGAGACGCCCGACGGCGTCGGCCTTGGCCTCGCCCGTGGCGACCAGCACCACATGACGGGCCGCCATGATGGTGCCCAGGCCCTGCGTAATGCAGTGGCGCGGCACATCGTCGAGGCTGGCGAAGAAGCGGGCATTGTCTTGACGGGTGTTCTGCGTCAACATCTTGACGCGGGTACGTGAGCTCAGTGATGATGTCGGCTCGTTGAAACCGACGTGCCCGTTGGTGCCGATACCGAGGATCTGCACGTCCACGCCGCCGGCGGCGACAATCGCTTTTTCGTAGCGCTCACCCGCGCTGGCCAGGCCATGCAGCGAGCCGTCCGGCACATGCACCCGGGACGGGTCGAGGCCCAGCGGTTCGGTCACAGTGCGCCGTATCACCTCGCGGTAGCTTTCCGGGTGCCCGTCCGCCAGGCCGACGTACTCGTCCAGTGCGAAGGCGGACGCCTGCGACAAGTCCAGTTTGCCAGCAGCGAGCAGCTTCGCCAGCCCGTCATAGGTCGACAGCGGTGACGAACCGGTGGCCACACCGAGCACCACGCCCGGCCCAACCTCGGCCGCGATCTTGGCGATCTTGGCGGCGGCCACCTGGCCGACTCGTCCCTCATTGGGGCAAATGATGATTTCCATGGCGCTCCTCAGTCGCTTGGATCGGCGAGGCACTCGCCATCAACGGGAAAACTGTTCACTGGACGCGGATCGACACCCCGTCGCCGATATCGATTATGCCACCGACCCAGACGTGCATCGGTTGGCCCGGCTGGGCTGTGGCGGCTGCCTGGCCCGGGTTGTGCACGGTGGTGCCATTGGTTGACTCCCGATCCGTCGCCCACATCGCACCATCGTAAAGCTCGATGCGCACGTGGGTGCGCGAGATGTCATGATGCGGACTGACGACGCGGACGAGGTGGGCCGTCTCACCCGGATAGGCCTGCGGGGCGCGACCGACCAGCAGTGGTTCGTTGACGGGCCAACGCTGACCGTCCGAGAACACCAGCAGCGTGGCGCCGAGCGGCGACCCGGTGGCGGCCGGCTTGAGCGGTTCCGCGTCGGGTTCGGGTGCCGCAGCGGGCTCCGGCGTGGCGTCGGGGGCGGGCGTGGGCTGTGGCTCGGCGACGGGTGCGGGCAGCGGCTCAACGGTCGGTGTGGGCTGTGGCTCGGTGGCAACTGGTTGCGGTACTGCCGCCTCTGACTGAGGCACTGCGGGCTCCGGCACCACCGCTGGCTCCGGCATCGCTGCGGGCTCGGGCGTGAACTGAACCTCGGCCGGGCGCCAATCGACGCGGTCGAGATCGGGTTGGGCGCTCGCCGCTTCTGTCGCGGCGGCGACTGGCTCGACGGCCACCTGGGCGACCGGTTCCGGGATCGGCATCGAGACTTCCGCTTGCTCGGCGGCTGGCACCGGCTCGGGTACGGGCACGCCCTGGCTTTCGGCGATTGCCTGGTCGACGGCGGCTTTGGCCGCTTCGATCTGGGTGGCGAGGTCGCTGTCAACCCTTGGCTCATCCACCGGTTGGGCGACCTGGACGGTCGGCTCAAACGGTGTCGGCTCGACGACGGGCTGGGTGATCGGCTGATCGATTGGGGCGATCTGCTCGGCTGGGGCCGGTTGCCCCACAACGGCCGGCGCGATCTGGTCCATAACAGGCTCAACCGTTGCTGCCGCAGGCGCGACAAACGGCTCAGCCGCAGGCTGGACGATCTGCTCGTCGATCGGGGGCATCTGTACAACTGGTTCGGCAGTTTGTTCCACCGCTGCCGCGTGCTCCGGCGCTGGTTCCGCGAAGGGTGGCACTGGTGCATCTGACGGAACCGCCGCGACCGTCTCGGCCACCGCAGCGGGCTGCTCGGCAGTCATCTCGGCCGGCGTCTCGGCGAACTCCGGAACGTGCGCTTCAGGCACGGCGACGGGCTCGGGCGTGGCCTCGGCGACCTCAGCCGCAGCTTTTTCCGCAACAACCGCCAACTCGGGCTCAGCAACGGGTGCCACGAACGGCTCAGCCGGCTCGGGCTCGGCCTGGACGGCCGGTTCAGGCTGGGGTGCTGGCTCAGGCTCATCCAGTGCCACCACTGGGCTCAGCGGCGCGCCGACACCAAAGCCGGTCGCCCAGGCACCCGGCGCTGGCAGATCCGGTGCCGTCGGCGCGGCCACTGCCTCGGCCGGCGCTTCAGCCTCGGGTGTTACCGGCGTGGCCGGCGCAGGCGTCACCACCGGCACAGCAGTCAGGGGAGCCACAAAAAAGGTGGTATCGCCGACGTCGACCCTCACATCGTCGCGGGCGTCGATGTCGATACTGCCGGCCGAAACCACCCCGACAGCCAGTGGTAGCCGCCAAGTGCTGTTGGCATCCTGACCCGGCAAAGCGATGGCGATGTGGCGCGCGTCCAGGTTGACGGAGCGCCAGGCCGCCTGCCCGTGCCCGTTGGCAACCACTTCGCCGGTGGCCACGTCGGTGACTGTGACATCGCCGCGCACGACACACTGCAGACGGTCGTTGTCGACGACGACGATCAGGTCGGGCACGACGTCCATACCCCAGCGCATCAGCTTGCCGACTAGGGATTCCAGATCGACAGCCGCCACTACGTCGTTCCAGGTCGAACTCAGGCGCTCGGCGATATCGGCAGACGTCGGTTGCGCCGCGACCAGCGCCTTCGGACCGTTTAGGACGATCCACGACCCTGGCGTGTAGGTCGTGCGCCACGTGCTTGTAGCCATGTGAGCTCCTTCGCTTTTGGGGCATAGCAAATCCGGAACCAGCCCGGACAGACTGTGCCTCATCTAATTGTGCCAACATCGAGGCGCTAACTCCACTATCAGGTTGAGACTAGTGGCGTGTCCCACCCTACGATGCCAAATTGATGTCGAGCATGCAGGCTTCCGGACGGCAAAAGGTGCGCAAGGGGAAAGTGGGCGCGCTGCCGACGCCGGCACTGACATGCAACCAGGCTGGCTGGCCAACACTGAACGGGTAGCGGTGGACGTCCTTGATCATGCTTGTGGGAAGATCGCAGTTGGCCACCAAGGCCTTGCCGGGCAGGCAGATCTGTCCGCCGTGGGTGTGCCCGGCCAGCATCAACGTGACGCCGTCGGCCGCCATCGCGTCCAGCACCCGACGATAGGGGGCATGGGTGACGCCGATGAGCAGGCTGGCTGGTTGGTCGACCCAATCCGCGTCAGGTGGGGCACCGGCGGCGTAGTCGTCCATGCCGATATGGGCGTCGCCCGCGCCTCGGAGTTCCAGCGCCAAACCCCCGGCTGACAGACGCGCGCGGGCATTGTTCAGGTCCATCCAGCCCGCCGCCGTCAAAGCGTCGCGCACCCGTCGCCAAGCCAACAGTGGGCCTTTGGTGCGGGCGTGGCCGGCCCGGTGCTTCAGATAATAAGCCGGGTTGACGGGTGTGGGGCCGAAGTAGTCGTTGGACCCGAAGACGAACCCGCCCGGCAGCTTCAGCAGCGGCGCCAGAAAGCTAGCAAACTCGTCGAAGCCGGCGTCGTCTGCCAGCAGGTCACCGGTGGCGATGACGACGTCCGGGTCAAGCTCGGCCAACGAAGCGACGAAGCGGGCTTTGGCGCGCTGACCGCGCTGATAGTGCAGGTCGCTGATATGGAGAATCCGCAGCCGTCCTGACGCAGGCCGCCCCGGCAACGTCAATTGGTGGTGGGCGACCCGGTATGCCCGCGCCTCAAGCAAGCCAGCGGCAACTGTCGCCGCCGCAGCCCCGACGGCGCCGCCGATCAAGGCTGAAATGCGCACCGAACTGCCGCCGTCTACCCCGGTGGCTGGTCGGGTGGCTGGTCAGGCGGTGGCTGGTCGGGTGGCGGTGGCTTGTAGGTATTGGGGGACGACCAGTGCAAGTTGACCGGGTTGTACGGCGGGAAGCCGTCCTTTTCGGTACCCGCGACGGCCGCCGCCATGCCGTAGCGCCATATTTGGCCGGTGTCGGGGCCACCGAAACCGTTCAGATAGGTGTGCGAGTACGGCAACCGCAAGCCCCGGAGGGTGATGGTTCGGCCCTCCCAGAAGGTGGACATCTTGTCGTAAGCGATGGTCGCGAAACCCGACACATGGGTCGTGTAGCCGCCGAACGAGATGAATTCGCCGGAGTTCGTGGTGCCCGACTTCCCGGCCTGCGGATAGCCACCCGGAATGTTGGCGCCGGCACCGGTGCCGCTACGCATGACGCCTTGCAGCAGCGCGGAGACGCCGTGGGCAACATTGGGGTCAATGGTCTGCTGGCAGTTGGCATCTGGCACCGGCACGTCCTTGTCGTTCGCGTCTGTCATGGCCTCCAGAATGATTGGGTCGCAGTGTATGCCGTTGGCGGCGAAGGTGGCGTAGGCCTCGGCCATGGTCAGCGGCGACACCTCGGCGACGCCCAGGGTGAAGCTGGGGAACGAATCGAGATGGGCACCCTGGAGATCCGTTGTGCCGTACTCCGGGCTTTCCATGGCCAGCTTGACGCCGGCGGCCTGGGCCATTTCCACCGCGCCACAGATGCCGGTGTCCTGTTCCAGGTGCATGTAGTAGACGTTGATGGAATTGGCCGTGGCATACGGCAAGTCAATCGGGCCGCTAGCAGCCTCGGCATTGCGCACGTTGTACGACTTCTGCGCCTTCACTGGGCCGCTGCAGCTCTGGAAAACCTGGCCGCCGAACTGCATGGGTCCGTTGCTTATGTACATGGTGTCGAAAGGCACGCCCAACGCCAGGGCACTGGCGAGGGTGAACACCTTGAACGTCGATCCCGTCTGGAAGCCCTCGGCACCACCCATGTTGTAGTCGACGGCGTAGTTGTAGTACGTCTGTCCTTGGGCCGAATCTGGGCCCATGACGGGTCGGCTCTGCGCCATGCTCAAGATCATGCCGGTGCCGGGTTGCACGATGGCCATTGCCGCGATCGCCGGGTCCAACGCATCGATCTTGTTTGACACCACCGTTTGAACAGCGTCCTGGACGGCCGGGTCGATCACCGTCTTGACGGTGTAGCCGCCACGCTCGACGGCCAGCAGGCGCTCCTGGTCCGTCGAATCAGGCGCCAAGCCCAACGAGTCGGTCATGGCATCGCTTGTCAGCGTCCTCTTGGCGTAGTCGCAGATGAACGGATACCGCGACGACTGGCACCCCTGGCTCATGTTTTGCACCGCGTCGGGGTTCCACGGCACAGCTTTCGCAGCGGCCGCCTCAGCGGGGGTGATATCGGCAACGTCCGATTCCGCCATGACATCCAACACGGTGTTTCGGCGCTGGGTGGCCGCCGCGGGGTAGTTCGTCGGCGCGTAGGCGCTTGGCTGCTGCACGATGCCCGCCAACATCGCTGCCTGTGGCAACGTCAGGTTGGCCGCTGTGGTACCGAAATAGTGCTCGGCCGCCGCCTCGACACCGTAGACGTGATCGCCATAGTAGGCAATGTTGAGATAGCGCTCGAGAATCTGGTCCTTCGTCAGTTGCTTTTCCAGTTGCATCGCGTAACGCATCTCGATGATCTTGCGGGCCAACGTCAACTCGGTGGCCGACTTCATCGCCTCTTGGTCGTTGGCCTGGTTGGCCGCTTCAACGCGCACCATTTTGACGTACTGCTGCGTGATAGACGATGCGCCGCGGTCGGTTTCGCCAAGCAGGTTGCCGAGGGTTGCGCGTACCAGGCCTGTCGCGTCAACGGCGCCGTGCTCGTAAAAACGCTTGTCCTCGATGGCCACCTGGGCTTGCTGCATGTACGGCGAGATCTGGCTGAGTGGCACATACTCGCGGTACTCGTCCGCCAGAGTAGCCAGCAGCGACCCGTCCGACAGATAGATCTTGGTGGCCTGCGACTGGGGCGGTATTTTCAGCTCGAGTGGGATCTGGTTGAAGTTCGACGCGCCCGCATTCACCACCGTGGTGCCGAGCAGCAGAGTGGGCACCGCCAGTCCAGCCATCAACAGACCTGCCAAAACACTACCGACTACCAAGAGTAACCCCGCCAGGGCTTTTGGTCTCCACGCTTCGTCCGCCATGGTTTCCAGGTTACCGTATGGGTCTAGAAATTGTCATCTAATGCCCATTGACTAGGACAAACCTGTGGGCTTGGTGTGATGCGGCTTTCGCTGGCCGCTACCACGTCACGCGAAGTATCTGGTGGACAACCAGTGACGGAACACCGGGTCGAGGAACTGGACGCCCGTGGCGTCGACATCAATGACGTCGCGGTCGATCAGCGCCTTCTGAATGCGGACAACATTGGCGGAGGTTCCCAGGTTGTATTTCTTGAGCGTGGCCTGGCCGCTTAGCGCCTTTTGTCCGTCGAGCACCGCCTGCAGAAAATTGACCTGCCGGGTGGTCAGCGAGTTGACCAACCCGGTGAACAGAAGGCCGAGCTGATCCGTCAAGGCGCCCCAAGCCGCGTCGACGGCGTCTGGTTCGCAGGCCTTCTTCGTGCGGAACCACACCTGCTGCGCAAGCTGCTGGACGTAATAGGAGTGGTCGTCCACCAGTGACGCGATGCGGCACGCCAGCTCCGTAGTGATCGATTTGCCCGTCGCGGCGAAGCGGGCGGCGATGAAATCCCCCCAGATGACGTTGTCGATTTTGCCCAGGGCCATGACGTCGCCGAAGCGGTAGAACGGTTGCTCGGGGTTGGAGAAAACATCCAGCAACATATGCCGTTTGCTGCCGTACAAGCAGTAGCAGACGTGCTGATGCTGCTGCCAATGCGCCCGCAGTTTGCGCTGGAAAGCGGTCGCGTCGGCGAAGTCGACGATGGCCTGGAATTCGTCGATGCAGACGACGACGCGCAGCTTCTTTGATTGGGCGATCTTCTCGGCCAGGTCAAGAACCTCGTCCGGGTCTTCGGCAACCACCTGCCAATCGACGTCAAGGCTGATCGCCTGGGTGGGGTCTGACGAGATCGTCACCTTGGGCCGCAGGTGGGCCAGGAACCGTCCGGCGGCATCCACCCATTCGTCCCATTAACAAATTGGTAAGTTACAAGTTGGTTAGTGGGCGTTGCAGACAGCGCCCTCAGTGAATCTGCGCGCCGGCGGCAGCACACGCCTCCAGGACTTGAGGGCAACAGCAATTGTGCTGTGGATCAAGGCAGGCATTCCTTCCACGACTGTTCGTGACTTGGCCGGACACGCCTCTCTGGCAGCCACTGACCTGTGCGCGCGCATGGTTCGCAACGATCTCGCCAGCGCGGCACAAATCATGAACTCGTACATTTCGTCGTACATGAAGGGAGGTGGCGATCAACGATGACAGTCAGCAACTTGCCTTTGACAAGCTCTGTCATATCAGAGCGGGCGACGGGAATCGAACCCGCGTGTCCAGCTTGGGAAGCTGGCGCTCTACCATTGAGTTACGCCCGCGTGGCAACCAGCCTATCTTAGCCGATTGACGTCAATCGCTGCATGGCGCCGGGGAATCGACCACCTAATCGACGATTCCATAGAGACGGTCGCCGGCGTCGCCCAGGCCCGGCACGATGTAGCCGTGCTCGTTGAGCCGCTCGTCCACCCCGGCCACCACCAAAGTGCAGTCGATACCGGCCTCGTCGACCTGCTCGCGCACCTTTTCGATGCCCTCGGGTGCGGCCAGCAGGCACACCCCCGTCACGTCGGAGGCGCCGCGTGACGTCAAGAACTTGAAGCACCCGCCGAGCGATCCACCGGTGGCCAGCATCGGATCGAGGACGAAGCATTGGCGTCCGCTGAGATCCTTGGGCAGACGCTCGGCGTAGGTGAACGGCTGCAGAGTCTGCTCGTCGCGCACCATGCCGACGAAGCCCACCTCGGCCGTCGGCATCAGCCGCATCATGCCGGCAAGCATGCCGAGGCCGGCTCGCAATATGGGAACCACAAGGGGTTTCGGTGACGCGATGCGCACACCCGTCGTCGGCGCCACCGGCGTCACGACTTCGCACGGCTCGACGCGCACTCGCCGCGTCGCCTCGTAGGCCAGCAGCGTCACCAACTCGTCCACCAGTTCGCGGAATAGGGGGCTCGAGGTATCGACGGATCGAAGATGGGCCAGCTTATGGGCCACCAAGGGATGATCTGCAACACGCAATTCCATGGTGATTACTGTATCGCGCCAAGGCGACGGCTGCTCCAACCTGGGGTGGAGTGCACTAGAGTTGAGATCGACCACCGTAAGGAGACCGACCATGAGCGACACCGAAGACGAGATCGAATATGACGACGGCTTCGACGCCGACGATATCGTCGCCGATGACTACGATGACGATGACGCCGACGACGGCGACGATGACGACGCCGATGATGACGACGCCGATGATGACGACGCCGACGAGGACGACGACAATCTGTTTGACGAATCGGATGGCCCCGATGACGCCGACGACTACGACGACGCCACCGACGACGAGATCGACTTCGTTGTAGCCATCTATCGCGAAGATGGCGAGCCGCAAGTCGCCGAGATGGCCTTGCCCTTGGCCAACGACCTTGACGAGTTGATCGTCCAGTTGCGGCGCCTGCCCGCCGATGCCGGCGCCTGCGCGTTCATATCCATCAGTGGTGAGTTTTTCGTTGTCGTGCGCGTACGCGGCAAGAACGTGCAAGTGTTGCTCAACGACTCGGTGGCAGCCGGTGATTGGCCGATCGCCCGCGACGTCGCCGACTTCCTTGGGCTCGATATCCCTGAGGAGGACGACGACTCCGAGGTCGTCGGCGATCTCGACATTCTGTCGGATCAGGGCGTCAGCGAGTTCGACATGGAGGCTATCGCCGGTGATTACGACGAAGACTCCGGCGATCTCGTCCGCCAGATCATCGACCAGATGAAGCTGACCACCCAGTTCGACGCCGCCACTCGCGACCGATAGTCATTGCATGTGACGCCTTGAGAGGCCAAGCCAGGTTTCGAGGAGCGACGCGACGAACGACGCCTATCAAGTCTGCCGAGGTAACTTCAACAGCCATCCCCAGCTTTTCCGTGGCTTCGGACCGCCTGCTCCAGGTTGGCCTCGTCAATTACTCGTATTCGACAACCACCGGGGCGTGGTCGCTGATGCGTCCGTCGGCGCTAGCGGCGCGATCAACCCAGGTTCGGCGCGCGGTCGCGGCCAGGGCCGGCGACGCCAGGTGGTAGTCGATGCGCCAACCCACATCCTTGGCGAAGGCTTGACCCATCCAGCTCCACCAACTGTAGGGACCGTCCCCGTCCGGGTTCTGGGATCTCACGACGTCCACCAGCGGACGGCTCGACGGCTGCCAATCCAGGGACGGCGCGAGCATCGTCCGCCCAGCCAAGCGGTGGTGCGACGGCGCCCGGCCGACTTGGGCGTCGAGCCAGGCACGCTCACCCGGCAGAAAACCCTCGTGGGTGAGGTTGCCACGCCAGTTTTTGATGTCGGCCGGGCCGTGGGCGATATTGAAATCGCCCAGCACCAACAGGTGGCGTCCCTGGGCCTCGGCTTCGGCTTGCCGCGCGTCGATCTCGGCTGTGAACCTGCGTAGGAAGTCGGCTTTGCGCTCGTAGCGGGCCTGTTGCTGAGCGGGGGTGTGGCCCTCGCGTCCGCCGTCCTCGGGTGCGACCTCCAGCGGCACGCCACCCTTCGGCACATACACGCTGATGACGTCCAGCGGCGCGTCCCCCAAGTGGACGCCGATGAGCCGTCCCTCGTGGGCGAAGGGGCAGTCGGTGTCGGTCCAGGTGAACGACGGGACGGGCTGACGGGTCAGGATGGCGACGCCGTTTCGTCCGGCCAACTGGCCTGGGTCATAGGTCAGGTGGTAGTTGCCGAAAGCGTCCGGCGGCAGGTCGGGGACGCGGCATCGGACCTCCTGGAGCGCGATGACGTCGGCATCGGTGTCGTCCAGCCAATGGCGGAACCCCCGGCGCATTGCGGCCCGGATTCCGTTGATGTTGAATGTGACGACGCGCATGACCTCCATTGTCGCACTGACGTCGCTCGCCCGCCGGATCCCGCAACATCATGGAGTGGAGCTTGCCAACCATGGCCAGGTTGTAAGAAAAGTGGCAGTGGCAGGATCTGCTGCGGCGGGAACGGGCGGAGCCGTCGCCTGCCGAAAGGCTTCACCCAAACGTGCTGTTCGCGATGGCACAAGACGAAATAGTGACGGTTTGTAGCCAAACAGGGCCCTTTTTGGGGCAAAACCGCACCCAGACGGTTGGGCGGGCTCCCGAGGCGACGTTCGGGTGACGTCTTGCGCCTAGGCGACGCGCTGGCCCTTCATGACTTGCCAAAATGGACGGCGACGTGCCGCCAGAAGAACCTTACGGCAACTGAAACCCGGACGAACTGGCCTCCAGAACCACGTCGGCCAGAATGATCGAATTGTCGGCTGCGATATGGGCAATTTCTTGGGCAGACCAATCGTCCCACCAGTCGTCGACGTTGCCGTCGCGGACGACCGCCGCCTGGCGGCGAACGGCCTCGGGGCCGTCCAGCCAGACGCTCAAGGTTGCCATCGGCGCGGACTCTCGTGTCAAAGCGCCGGAGCCCTCGACGATTATCGGTGCCGTCGGGTCGAGGCTGACCCAGTCGGTCAGCCGTCCCTGTGCCCAATCGTAGCTGCGATAGCCGGGACGGACGAGGGCCAGCATTTGGGGGACGGCCGCCGCAGCCGCCGCCAGGCCGTGCCAGCCGGGGTACACGTCGTCAAGGCTGACGGACTGGACAGGCCGGCCGAGGCGCTGCGTGAGCACATCGGCCAGATCGTGTGCCAGGGTTGTCTTGCCGGCCCCCGAGCGTCCGTCTATTAGGACAACCAGCCGTCCAGCATTGGTTTCCATCGCCAGGCCGGCCAGTTCGTCAACGCTGAAACCCGTCATGACGGGACCCCCATCCACATCAGCCAAAAGGTTCCTGCCCAGATCGCCGACAGCAGGGTAGACGCCATTATAATTGAGGTGACGACAAGGCCAAATGCATCAATAGCCCCCAATCTGGAGGGACGCGCCCAGGTGCGTCGGGCGGCGTTGGCGGTGTTGAAACCGCGCACCTCCATGGCGGTGGCCAGGTCTGTTCCCCGTCGGATAGCGATGACCAGAAGGGCAAACGCCATGGATGCGACGCGCCGCAGCCAACCGTGATCGCCGAGGCCTCGGGCCCGCCGCGCCAACCCCAGGGCGCGCCAGTCGGAACCGATCAGGGCGGTTGTGCGCACACCGGCCAGGGTGCCGAGGACGAATCGGGCCGGCAGATGGACGATCTGGGCCAGGGCGTCCGCCATCAGCGTGGGGTCCACCCGTCCGACCAGCACCATTGCCGCCAGCGCCAGTGACAGGATGCGCAAGAAAACGGCCAGGGCCAGCAGCAGCGACCGCTGGCTGACGTCTATGAGCCACCACTGCAGGTATGTGGCCCCGCCGGGACGTCCGTAGAGCGCCATGCTGACAGCGGCGATCAGCGCGACGACGGCAACCGGCCGCAGGGCACGCAGCATCCGTGCCAGGCCGGCGCCGGCGGCCGTAAAGACGAGCAACTCCAGCGCCAACATGACGGTTGCGCTGACCCAATCGAGCGTGATCAGCACCGGCACCGCCAGCAGCACCGCGAACACCAACCGGGCGACGGGGTTCAACCTGTCCAGGGCAGTGGAGCGCGTCATGGTTCCACCCCCAGGTCGATACGGTTTTCGCCCAGGATGTCGACCAGGGCCTGGTCGTGGGTGACGCTGATAACCGTCCGTCCCTCCTCCAGCAGGGTGCCGATCAAGGCGACCAGGTCGCACCAGGTGGCGCGGTCTTGGCCGAAGGTGGGCTCGTCCAGGATGATCACCTGCGGGCCGGCGGCCAGCACCGTCCCCACAGACAGGCGCCGCTTTTCACCGCCTGACAAGGTAAAAGGGTTGGCGCGGGCGAGACTGTCCAGGTGCAGCAGACTGAGTAGCTCGTCGACCCGTTCCTTGACGGCGGGCGCCGCCCAGCCTAGCGCCTGCAACCCGACCGCGAGTTCTGCCCGCACGCTGGCCGTCACGAACTGGTGCTCTGGCTGCTGGAAGATGGTGCCCAGACGCGTCAACAACTGACGGGACGTCCAAGTGTGTGGGTCGGCCAACCCGGCCGCGTCATACCGGATCAGCTGGCGCTGGCGTCTTGATTCACCGTTCGGGCGCAGGTCGTCCGACGCCTCGACCCTGCCTCCAAGCTGTGGCAACAGCCCCGCCAAGGTCAGCGCCAGGGTGGACTTTCCAACCCCGTTGGGCCCGGTGATGACGGTGCTGACGCCCGCCGGGATTTCGATGTTTATGTGCTCGTGCACCGGCCGTCCGGGCGTGTAACCAATGGCCAAATTGACCCCGCGCAGTATTGGAACAGGCGGGTGGGCGGAACGCCGGTTTGAGCTGGCGACGGCGCAGACGCCCGTGGACTCAACCAACCACTCAGACCGTGCGTCGAGTACGGCGTATGTGTGCTCGGGGCCGGCTGGAGCCCGCCCGCCGCCCGGAACGCCCCTCGCGACGGAAACACCTTCCACACGACGCACCACCCCAAGCGGAACCCCCGGCACCCAGACACCTTGGCGCGCCAACTCGTCGCCCTGTTGGGCGAAAACATCGCTGGGGCGCCCGTCCGCACTCAACCCACTGTCGCGGCTCAAGACGATGACGCGGTCGATCAGCGGCAGCCAGACATCCACCCGATGCTCAACAACGATCAACGCGGTTTGCCTGCTGGCGACGATGTTTCCAACAGCCTGACGGACGGCCTCCACGCCGGCCGGGTCGAGATTGGCCGTCGGCTCGTCCAACAGCAGCAACCGGGGCGTTTGGCTGCCGTCCCCGTCGTGTATCGCCAACGCCCCGGCCAGCACCAGGCGCTGCTGCTGTCCGCCGGAGAGTTCCCCCGATGGCTGATCGAGAGGGACGTCGAGGTCCACGGCGTCGAGGGCGCGGCGGACGCGTGGCCAGATCTGGGACGGTGGCACCGCCAGGTTTTCGCAGCCGAAGGCCACGTCATCGCCGACGCGGGCCAGCACCACCTGCGATGCGGGGTCTTGACGCACCAGCCCGACTTGCCCGACGCGGTGCGAAGGGTGCTGCCCGTCCACTAACAGCCGTCCCGCCTCGGCGCCCTCGTCCGCCCCGCCCAGCACCCCGGCGAGTGCCAACAGCAGCGTCGACTTGCCCGCACCGCTGGGGCCCAACAGCAGTACGCGCTCACCCGGTTCGATGGTGAAGCTGACGTCCCGCAGCGCCCACGATTTGCGCCCGGCGTGGCGCCAACCCCACCCGTCGGCGGTTATCAACGGCATTTCAGCCGGCTTCGCGTCCGGCGGCGAACCGGTTGAGGACGCCCGTCTTGGCCAGTGCCTTCATCGCCAGCCAGGCGACGACGCCGGCCAAGATGGCGCCAGAGATCATGTTGCAGCCCAGATAGATGACGTTGTATGTCATGCCTTTCGCGGCGTTGCCGGCGATGAGAAGCTCGCAAGCCCACTCGCCGGCACCTGCCAGGATGCCGGAGATGACCGCCACCGGCAGATTGAATCGACGGTAGGCGAAGATCAGGAAGGCCACTTCGGCGCCCAGTCCCTCGGCGATGCCATACCACAGCGTCGAAACGCCCCAAGCGCTGCCCAGCAGGGCCGACACAATAGCGGCAACCAGCTCGACGAAGACGGCCGCACCGGGCTTGCGGATGATCAAAGCACCCAATGGTCCGCCGATCAGCCAGAGTCCTTGGGCCAATCCACCGAGCCCGGGGGTGACGGCATCCATTGCGCCGTACCACGCGAAACCGGGGCCATTCCACGCCCATAACACCAGGCCCGCGGCGACCCCCAACACGCCAGCCACGACGATGTCGACCACGCGCCAGCCGTGGCCAGTTGGCGCGGGTGTTGTCAGATCAATGCTCATCTCAGAAAAGCCTCCCTATCGCTGGCATTACCCAGATCAGGTTCAACGGTCGAAGGCTTCTGCCTTCCTCTCAGCTCAGATGAGCTCCCGTGTGCGCTCTATTGTACTGCCAGTCGGTCGGGTCGGTGACACTCAACGGACGCACCGTCATTATCGCCGTCACACGGAACATTGGTGTAAGAGGTCAAGCCGAACCGGTGAGCGCCTCGCGCAGGTTCGGGAGTGGCCAGGGGTGAACGAAATGGGTGCTTTGGTCGTTTTGGACGTTTTGTGATAATCTTTGATTATCACAAAAGGAGATAGCGCATGACAACCCAAACTGCTGAGACACGGTACAGCGGCACACGTGAGGACACGGTGCTTCCACCAACCGACCCTGCCCTGATCAAGCCGTTCGAAGACTTCCTGGCGGCCCACTCGCACTCCGCCGCTCTGGTGGCCGACGGTGAGCGCATTGACCTGCCCGACGAGGTGCATCAGGTTCTGAAGCGGGTTACGGAGGCTATGGCGAGAGGACAGGCTGTCACTGTCGCCCGGGTCGATATGAAGCTGACGACTAGTCAGGCGGCTGACATTCTTGGCGTTTCACGCCAGACCTTGGTCCGTCTATTGGAGGACGAGGTTCTGCCATACGAGCAACCACGCCGTCATCGCCTGCTGCGCCTCAGTGATGTGCTGGCCTATCGCGAACGGCGGCATATGGAGACTCGGATGACGCTCGCCAACTTGACGCGGCAGGCAGTCGAGGATGGCCTGTATGACGACTCGTACGAAGATTACGAAGAGGCCCTCAAGCAGGCGCGGAAAGGTGCGATCTAGTTGTTCACTGCCCTGCTTGACGCGAATGTTCTAGTGCCCGTCTCTTTGGCGGACACGATCCTGCGTGCGGCCGAAAAAGGACTGTTCATCCCGCGATGGTCTGCGACCATCATGCGCGAAACTTATGACGCGATAGCCAAGGTTCATCCTGAGTTAACGGCGACGAGACGCCAGACCCGCATCATTTCCATGAATTCGAGTTTTCCGGACGCCAGTGTGGCATGGCACATGTCTATGATCGCTGATATCGAGTTGCCGGATCCCGACGACAGGCACGTTGTTGCGGCTGCTCGCGCCGGTCATGCCGACGTCATTGTGACCCACAACATCAAGGACTTCCCCGAGCAAACCTTGCAGCAATTTGGGCTTGAGGTGGTTGGCCCAGATTGTTTTTTGCTGGATATGCTCGATCTCTTTCCCAAGGCGATGCTCGCGGTCATCCAGGACCAGGCCCTTGACACCAAACGTCCGCCGCTCAGTGTGAAGGACGTGTTGGAAAGCCTCACAAAAGCCGGTGCTCCGCAATTTGCGAAGGATGTCATGGAACGACTCGATCAGGTGCTCGCATGAAGGCGGATTCCCTACCGCGCCGAGCTTGGTCACCAAGCCGCCATGAAATTCCTGCTCAGCACCGGCAAATACCGAGAACTGGCCGAGGCCATGTTGGCACGAGACTCTTCGGAAAACCGCCCCAAGAAGTCAATTAGCTGACTGGCGTCATGACGTCTATGCCCATGTAGGGGCGCAGTACCTCGGGGACGGTCACCGACCCGTCGGCCTGCTGGAAGTTCTCAAGGACGGCGATGATCGTCCGCGTCATGGCGCACAGCGTGCCGTTTAGGGTTGCCAGGGGACGGACGCCGTCTTTGTCGCGCAGCCGGATGTTGAGGCGCCGGGCCTGGAATTGGGTGCAGTTGGACGTCGAGGTGATCTCGCGGTATTTGCCCTGGCCGGGGAACCAGGCGTAGCAGTCGTATTTGCGGGCGGCGGACAGCCCAAGATCGCGGGACGCCACGTCCAGCACCTCGAATGGGATGCCAAGCGAGCTGATGAAGTCTTTCTCGCACTCCAGCAGGCGCTGATGCTGCGCCTCCGCGTCCTCTGGGGCGCAGTAGACGAACAGCTCGAACTTGTCGAACCAGTGGACGCGGAAGATGCCGCGGGTGTCCTTGCCGTACGAGCCGGCCTCACGCCGGAACGCGGGGGAGAAGCCGGCGTAATGCAGCGGCAACTGGGCGATGTCAAGGATCTCGTCGCTGTGATAGCCGGCCAGCGCCACTTCGGCAGTGCCGACGAGGTACATGTCGTCGAGCTCCAGATGGTAGACGTCTTGGGCCGCCTGGCCCAGAAACCCGGTGCCCTCCATGGCGGCCGGGTTGACCAGGGACGGGACGATCATGGGTGTGAAGCCGTACTGCAACGCCTTGGCCAACGAGTGCTGCACAAGGGCAAACTCCAGGCGGGCCACCTGGCCTTTCAAGAAATAGAACCGGCTGCCCGACACTTTCGCGCCGCGCTCCATGTCGATACCGT
>Ga0123357_10000556_pt1 | contig 36740 bp, 36 predicted proteins | sample TergutEmb28metaG_FD_89873 | JGI IMG/M metagenome (GOLD analysis project Ga0123357, IMG submission 89873) | Embiratermes neotenicus P4 segment gut microbial communities from Petit-Saut dam, French Guiana - Emb289 P4 | ecosystem: Host-associated > Arthropoda: Insects > Digestive system > Gut ... | reverse complement strand
CGAAAGCCTCTGGATCAAGGCCCGCAATGCGGCGGGGAAGAGAAAACGCTTTTTCGACGCGATCCGAATTCTTACCACCTATACGGTTTTCCCGGATTGGTGGGCTTTGATGACGACCATCGCGTCTGGCCGCCCTCCCTGAAAAAACGCACAACTGGGGGATCAGGAGCCGATGGAAGGGCCATTTGGAATCGCTGTCCCTTTTCATACATCCTGGCGGGATAGGCGGCGGCTGTGGTATGGCCCTGTTCGGCAGCCCTGCGGTACCACAGTGCTGCCCGGGGGCCGTCGGCCTGGATGAAGAAGCCCGAGCGATGGCCGGGTTCGGTCTGGGCAAGGAAGTCCACGATGGTCTCAACGATCTTCTTTTGACACCCCATGGCGTTAACGCTGACAATTGCCCCCTTGATGTCGAGGAGATTGAGCAGTTTGCGCAATGGCGTGATCTCGTCCTGCGTCTCATCCGTTGGCACAGAGCCCAAACACCAGCTTGTTTACCGAGCTCCAGGCCGAAACCATGTGTATCGCAGCTTGCCCTCTCGACAGGGTCACGAGCGCGGAACGGCGGGGATGGAACTGGCTTGCTCCACCCGTCCGCTTTCAGGGCTCGATCCTGCGCCTTCAAGGTTCCGGCCACGCCAGCGAGGTGATTTTCGCGGGCGACGGACGAAGAGCCTGGGTGCTATCGCGCTTTTTGCCTGAATCTGCGGGAAACCTGGATGCTGTTCCCTCGATAGCGATCCACCGCCCTATGGCTCTGTGGCGCCAAGCGGTTGATCGGTTCAGAACCATTCTGATGAGGGAATGCCCACTGACGAACGAAATTTCCCATGTGCAGTCCGCGGATAATACCCATAATCTGGATTACGTTGAGGGAGATTGAATCCTGTTACAGGCAACTGCGCTCGAATTTCAGCGCCAGTCTGGCGAGTTCCGGAACAAGGCGCGACGTGAACCCATCGAGATCACCCGGCACGGACGGCGGGAATTGGTCTTGCTGTCAGTCGATCACTACGACTGGCTGGTGGCTGCCGCCCAGTGCCGCTTCCGGACGATTGATGCACCTGATTTCATCGTCGCAGCAGCGGAACGCGCCGAGATGGACCCGGAGCATGCAGCTCCTGACGAACTGCTGAGGTAGTCGAGTGGCCAGCCGGATCCCTGATGCCAAGCCAGGTCTGGTGTTTCGCTATGACTATCTGTGCTCTCGCGATGCAGCCGCTGGGCATCAACAGGGAAAAGACCGTCCCGCCTGTCTTGCGTGCGCGAGGGTCCCGCGCCAGGAATAGAGGACGGAACAGCCTGTCCCAATTGCACAGGACGGCCGTCAGAAACTACTTCCATGCATGTGTGTCGAGCAGAAGCTGCGTCACGCGCCACATTCCCAGAGAGCCAGCTCATCCTCGCTCATGGGCGCGAAGAAATCTGGCCTTGGCCTTGTAAGCCGGCCCCTGAGCACACCGATTTGAACTTTCTCTGCTCGATCGGGATGAGCTTCCCCTTCGAAGATCCGCGCGATCCTGTAGCTGTCCCCCTTGTGGCCCCGCAAAACCGGCTGCAATCACTTCACCTTCGGACACGCAAATGGGATCCGGGCGCGTGAAGCCCGGGCGTTCCGCCAGCGAAAGCCGCAATACCTGAAGAATACGGCCTGCAGAAGATCCGCATTGCAGTGGAAGCGTGGGCGCAACCTCGGTCATCACCGGCACTCCCCGCTCATGGCGTTCGAGGTCTTGCGTGCGACCGAGGGCAGCGGAGCACATCCGTCGCCAGCGTTCCATCTGTCGTTCATTGTCTGGCTCCCCTATTCATGGGCCAGATGCGGCTGCCAGGCCCGCGGGCGCACTCTCCAGTTCCCAGTTAATTGAGCAGGTGGTACCTGTTCTGCAGTTCCTGCAAGGCGTTGCATCAGGCTCCTCGCGTTGTCGGCGCCGAAGCGCCTCCGCGACGAGTGTGTCTGTGGCTGCAGGCGCGTGCCACGAGGTCGAAGATGCGAAAAGGGTGACGATTGAGCCAGGCTTCACGGCACCCTGCTCCGGCACGAGGGCAGATGCAGAGTTGAGAGCAAATGGCGGGATCGGAAGCCGGAACCCGAAGGGGCAAATCCACAAAAGCATTCGGATCCTCTACCGGAGCGGCACCAAGCGGCAGGAGCCATCAGCCTCACGGCGGGTTCTACGGGGGACCTCCATCCCCGCACCCGCACCCGTCCAGCCCTGACAGATCCCATGGGGCAAGTTCAACGATCGAAAGATGGCGGAAGATGGCAAGCCCCGGCGCTGGAATTCGGATGCCTTTTGGCGTAGAGGGGACGCGCCTTCGCTTCTCACGGTGATTGTCGCTGCGGCAGATGGCGAAAGCTGTGCGAAAACACGACAACAGCCGGGCGAAGAACATGGATCAGGAGCTTTGGAACGTAGCGCGCGCGGTCGAGAGCGGGGCGACAACGATACGCGCTGTTGTCGAGGCCACCGCATTGTCGCATCTGAAGGTCGAGCGCGCCCTGCGCAGCCTGGAAAAGCAGAAATGGCTGATTCGCGACAATGCGGGTTTCCGTCCACGGCAGGCCTCGACGCGGCCGGATCGGCAATGTGGATCGTGCAATCTGTGCTGCGACATTCTTGAGGTGACGGCGGTCGACAAGCCGATCCATCAGTTGTGCCGGCATTGGGAGCCGGGAAAGGGCTGTGTGATCTATGATCAGCGCCCGCAAATGTGCCGGTCGTTTGCCTGCGCGTGGTGGCAGGGGCATTTTGACGAGGACTGGTTTCCGGTAAAGGCGGGGCTGGTGGTGCATTTCAGCGCGGGCGCAGTCAATATTCATGTGGTGCCGTCCGCTCCCGATCGCTGGCGCGAGGAGCCCTGGTTCAGTACGCTCTGCGGGATCTCGCTCAAGGGGACCCGGCCCGGCCTGCCCCCCTACGCCACGCTGGTGGTCTCGGGGAATGCAAAATTTCTCCTTCTGGGGCGAACCGTGGTGCCGGATCCAACACCCTTCGGCACCTCCTTTGTGCCGCTGTCGCCGGAAACCTTCCACTACTGGAAGGCGCGTTCGGAGGAACATGCGCGACGACTGAATGAGCGCGCCGCGGAGATGCAGCGCATCCAGCAGGAATTCGGGTTTTGCGGCATTCCCGAAGAGGACGATCCCCATCCCCCCTATCGGCCGGCCTTGATGCGGGTGTCGGGGCTCCAGGAACGGGAGCCACCGTCCCGGCGATAGCTGCTGGTGCTCTGCCTGGGTTGACAGTGGCAGTATTGGCGGTCGGGCGGGCAGTTTTTTCCCCCACCAGGTCTCTCCGGCGAGGTTCCTCCCGCGCGGCGGATGGGTGTGTGGCAGGGCTGCGCAAGGCCGGCAGGGCGCGGGGATGGGTGCCTTTTCGCCGCAGGGGAGGCAGCCAAGCCGGGCGCCGGGGTCAGGAACAGGCGCGGTGCATCGGCGGGCCGCAGCGGGATCTTGCGCTGGATTTGAGTCATCAAATCGCTGTCGCTATACATCCGCATGTGGAAGAAAGAGACGTCCTCTGAAATGGCGCAGCTTGCGTGCAGTGACCGGGACAGCGCGCTCGTGCTCCAGGGATCCGGGATCTTCACGCTATTCAAATCGCAATTTTGCCACAGTGATCGGCGATGAACCGGACCTGAACACGCGAGCAGGCTCCGGTTCAGGCTGCCTTCCTGATATATCGGGCGACGGCGGCTGCGCGCAGACGGGAGGCGATTGAATGCTCTCCTGCGATTTTCTTTCTCCCTCTCTCTGGAAAAAGCGATCAAGGTGGAATTTATCGAAATGATTCTGGTGCGCACTCTGTTTCCCGGTCCGGCCCGGCTCCGGATACCGTTGTCGCGGCTGTTCCTGTCGCTGTCGTGTTGCGGCCTGAGCCTCGGCTTCGGCCTTGCGGGGAGTGCGCCGGCCGCTGCTCAAGGGCGCCTTGACGCGCAATATTCGGTCACCCTGGTGGGGATTCCGGTTGCCAAAGGCAATCTGCATGTCGAGATCCACGGCGACCAGTTCGTGGTGAAAGCGGATGGCGGCACAGCGAAGCTGCTGAGGCTGTTCACCAACGGCTCCGGCTCCGGCACCAGCGAGGGGCGGGTGGTCAACGGTGCCCTGGTGAGCTCTGACTACCGATCCTCCCTGACCACGTCGAAGAAAACCGAGGAAGTGCACATCGCACTGACGAACGGCAACGTCAGGGAAGTGACCATTACACCGACCCCGTCACCCGATCCGAACCGGACACCGCTAAGCGACGCCCATCGTCATGACGTTCACGACCCGATGACGGGTGCTGCTGTGCGCGTTCCAGGCACGGGGGATGTGTTGACGCCGGAGGCCTGCCACACCACTTCGGCGGTGTTCGATGGGCGGATGCGCTTTGATCTGAAGTTCGAATTCAGACGCATGGAACAGGTCAGGGCCGCGAAGGGCTATCGGGGTCCGGTGGTGGTATGCAGCGTCTATTTTGTGCCGGTGGCGGGCTATATTCCGGACCGGCCGACGATCAAATACCTTTCCGCTCAACGCAGTATCGAGATCGCCCTGGCGCCGATCGCGGGGACGCGGATTCTGGCACCGTTCTGGATGAGAGGACCCACACCCCTGGGCACAGCGATGCTGGAGGCAACCAGTTTCGTGACCCAGGGCGAGCCAACACCGGCACCCGCACCGACGGTGAAGCCGAAGTAGTTTCTGTTTTCCGGGGCATCACGGAAACGTGTGTGTGCGCGTTGCGCCGGCTCGCGAATGTCCGTGATACAGGGCCCGGCAGGGGGCGCAAGCGGAGGGGGCGCGAGCCTCGCATCCGGAGCACGCCCACCAGGGCATTTGCGCCTTTCACTTCACAGTCCGCGTTGCTGCAGCTTTCAGGACCGTGTCGCGGGTCAAGCCGGCTGCGGGCATCGAACTTCAATTCAGTGCGATACTATGTGAGGACAGGTGATGACACGGGGGAGATCGTGACCCAGCTTGTGCAGCCCCGGCTCGTCAACGAGCCGTTCGGGGATCCTGGCCTGTTCCTCGATTTCCAGTTCGGCCGCCGTGCCATCCTGTTTGATGCCGGCGATCTGGCCGCGTTGTCGCAGCGTGAGCTGTCCCGGATCAGCGACATCTTCGTGTCGCACCGACATATGGATCACTTCTTCGGCTTTGATCAGGTGGTGCGGGCGCGCCTCAATCTGCCCGGCCTGTTGCGGGTGGTTGGACCGCGCGGCCTCGTTGACGGCATCGCCGCCAAACTCGCGGGTTATACCTGGAATCTGCTCGACGCAGGTTCGGCCGATTTCGAGATTCTGGCGGCGGAGTATGACGGTGCCGGCCTGACGGAATGGACGCGGTTTCGGGCCCGGGAGATGTTTCGGGCGAGTCCGGCTGGCGTCACAGACCTGCCGCCGGGCGTCGTCTTCGCCGATGACGACCTGTCGATTGAGGCTCGCGTGTTCGATCATGGCACGCCGTGCCTCGGCTTTGCGCTGCAGGAGAGACTGCGTGTCAATATCTGGGTGAGCGGGCTCGAAACCCTGCATCTGGACGTAGGAATCTGGCTCAAAAACGCCAAGACCGCGGTCCGCAGCGGAGCTTCTGATGACACCGGGATCATGGTCGCTCCGGGACGAAGCGTGACGTTGGGTGTACTGAAGGAACAGGCACTCCGGATCGCCCCCGGGATCCGGATCGTCTATGTCACAGACGTTGCCTTCACTCCCGCCAATGCCGATGCGATTGTTGCCTTTGCCCAGGGTGCGGACCATCTGTTCATTGAGGGCGGCTTCGCCGGCGATGACGCCGACATCGCCGCTGCGCGATGCCATCTCACAGCAGCCCAGGCGGGCACGCTTGCGAAGGCGGCGGGAGTGAGGCGGCTCACCACCTTCCATTACTCGCCGCGTTATCGCGACACGCCGCAACGGCTGCGCCTGGAGGCGGAGACCCATTTCGGGGGCGTCGGAGAAGAGTGAAGGAGCGGACAGCGCGACTCTTCGTGCGGCGGGACGTCTTACGGCCCTTACGTTGGTTGTCGATGCCGGATAGCGACTGGCTGCGGCACTGTTGTGTTGTGGAATGTCGCCAGAGATGACTGGTTGCCGCGCCTGGCGCAGCTGCGTCAGAACCCATTTCCCTTTTCAATGGCGACAGCGAAGTTCTGTGTGGAAGGTGAAGAGCGGTGCAGGTGGCTGCCGGATTGTCCCGGGAAATTGCGGATTTGGGAATTGAGAATGCTTTGCGATTGCTTGTCGCGATATGGAGTTCATCTGGCATGGGGATTCCCAGCTGCGCAGAATAGTTTTGTCGAAACAATGGCTCTCGCCGGGATTTTGCCTGAAATCGGCGGTTTCGGCCCGATTTTGTGCGGTGCACTTTACAATCCGTATGCGGGCTGTTAAGGGTTCCCTCCGCCGTTCGTGGAACTTCGGCGTGATTTCCGAAATCTACTTATGATGTAGCCTTGGCTGATCATGCTGCCACTCCCCGAGCGGCAGCTGTCCTGTAAAGAGTTGTGTTGTGTATCGTCGAGCCGAGCGGGCTCGAATTGTGGCCCGCGAAGACATTGTCATGTTCATCAACGCCTGCCTGACCTGCACCGGGCAGCGCGAGTTCTATGACGACGCCTGTCGGCAGACGGAGTCCATTGCCTTCCTGCACCGCTACATTCTCGGCAACTACCGCCGGCTTTATGCGCAGACGCTTGCGGCCGGCATCAATCATTTCAACCAGAGCGAGATTATTCTCAGTCTGCTGGCGAGCGTCCGGCAGTGTCCGCCGGAGAGTCCGTGCAGAAGAACACTTCATCACGGACCTGGCTCTGAAGCCGGAGAACCACATCGGCGAGGTGATCCGGCGCGACAGTGGCGAGATCGAGTATCTCAGGAGCTACCGGTTGTCGGAAGCACAGACCCGGCGCGCCTGGCGCAGATGACCGCGCATCAATGGAACATGGAGTGGACGGCGCAGGCGCTCGGCACCAGCGTCGATGACCTCATCCTGCGCATCGAAAAGGCGGGGTTCGGAGGTCTCATTCACCAGGGGCGCAGGGATCTGGCGCGCAAGAACAGGCGGCTGGAAGAGAAGGGAAAGCGGTTGAACTGAGGAGTCATCCGACACTCGTTGCCGGCTTGGCTTGCGAAATTCGCACAGACCGGGAGGCGACAGCAGCGGTCACGGTGCCTGTCCGGAACGGGGGAAGCGGTGTGGTGAATGACAGCTTGCCAATTTGCGGTGCATTTGACGGTTCTCTGTAACGCGATGGTTACACGGGCCGGGAATATGTGTTGCGGCGCACAATCACCCGACGTTAACACTTGAGGCGTGGGGAGCGATTTTGTTGCCGTTCCTGCCGGGATCCGGCGGGGGGCCGATGGTTGCAACGGTGGTTTCGTAAGAGCGAAGGCGTGGATCATCGGGGAGAATGAGGAAGCGGACTTCGTCCGTCTGACTTTGGCGCGGGTTCGCGGGAGAGATCGCTCAATGCCTCAAAAGCGTTGAGCTGGACGAAGGTCATGGCGCCGGTGAATGCACCGTCGATGTGACTTTCCAGGGTGTCGCCGACAAATGGTGGCGGCACCCGATACGTTGTGCAGAGAACACCGAGTGGTGGGCTTTACGTTGGATCGGATAGAAGGAGGTTGCGTATAGTTCTGAGTAAAAATTGAAATGTGAGCACGAATCCGGCACCGCGCGGAAAACAGATTGACAGCCGAGGTGTTGTCGCAGCGCAGGCCTGGTGATCACGAGATCAGGATTCGCGTCGTCAATAGGGCCAGTGAGAGCCCTGACCAACTAATGGAGAAATCAATGAAATTGTTGACAGCCGCGCAGGCGGCAGTGATTGTGCTTGTTTGCGCAAATGCGGCTGAAGCGAAGCAGTCCCATCGGCATCATGGGTCAGAGGCGCATCGTCATCATGCTCGCCATCCTCATCATGCGCGCCATCATCGGCGTCACGCCCGATCCGCAAAGAGGCAGGAGACGAGCGGCGAGAGCGACTGCTTCTTCTGTGGCGGGGTGTCCAGCGTCGTTCACGGCACGGTGCAGTCGGTCGGCGAGTTCGGGCGCCAGGCGCTCGGAGGCAGGCCGCGGGCCTGGTGCGGCTGGTATCACCGCCAGCAGGTCGGGGTGGATCCGGGCCCGCGCTTCAATCTTGCCCGCGCCTGGGCGGGGTGGGGCGTCAATGCCGGAGGTCCCGGTGTCGGCGTCACGGTGGTGTGGCCCCATCATGTCGGCATGGTCACGGGACGCGCTCCGGATGGCCGCTGGATCGTAAGGAGCGGCAATGACAGCCACCGGGTCAGGGAGCGGCCGCGTTCTCTGGCGGGGGCGATCTCCTTCCGGCGGCCGGCGTAACCCGCATACGAAGACGATTTTTCTGCATCAGGCTCCCGCCAGCGGCCGCCCGGCTGGCGGGAGCCTGTGTTGTGGAATCGGATCAGCGTCGGGGGCCGAATCGGCGACATCGATGTGGAAGGGCCATCATGCGACTGACCGTGAAATCGGTCACCCTCTTCCCACGATGGCACAAGGGGCTCTCGTTTCTTCGAAAACGATGGATAATCAACTGCTTGTTTTCGATGGTGGGCCCGGCAGGACTCGAACCTGCAACCAGACCGTTATGAGCGGCCGGCTCTGACCATTGAGCTACAGGCCCCGTCGCAGGTGGCGCAGCAGCCAGCAGCGGATCAACTGCTTTTTACAGGGGTTGGAGCGGTGGTGCAACGCCCCTGCAATTGCCCGACTGCGAGGGGGGCATGCGATGCGGGAAGGCTCATGGTACCGCGTTCAGTCGCTCGGCCTCAGTGAGGTCTTCGGCAGTGTTGACGTTGAAGAAAGGATCGCGCGGTGTGGTCGGCCAGCAGGCCGTGGCAAGCCGGTAGCGGGCGGTCCAGCGTCTGATCCTGCGGAGGTCTTCGACAACGAGGGCGTGACGAAGTTCATGGCGCAGATCGACCCGCCACAATCCGATCACGTGATGGAGTTGTCCGCCGGAAGCCGCAGCCGCGAGTTGCGCATTTTCGCTGGCGCGCGCCGCGTGGAGGCGCGGCACCAGATCGTCGGGCAGGAAGGGGCAGTCGGTGGCTGTGCTCAGCACCCAGTCGAATGCGGGGCGGTTTTCCGCGCACCAGTCCAGTGCGGCAAGAATCCCGGCGAGGGGTCCGGGGAAGGTGGCCAGGTCATCGGCGACGACAGCCAGTCCGAAGGCGGCAAAGCGCGAGGGATCACCGTTGGCGCTGATAAGGATCTCGTCACATTGCGGTCGGATCCGTGCCACCACATGTTCGAGGATGGTGCGGTTGCCAAGGATGCGCAGCGCCTTGTCGCCACCGCCCATGCGACGTGCCAGCCCTCCGGCGAGGACAACACCCAGGGTCGGCAGATTCCCACTCGTCATCGCATCCTCGCGAATTGTGAAAGCAGCAGGGCCTGGCGGCGTCACCGAGGATGGAGGGGCAGGTGATTCGTTTTCGGATCGGCAACGGCAGGAAGGCCGGGGAGAATTCTGCCTTGGCGATATCGGCCCGGTCAACGACAATCCGACGCAGCGGGTGGAGTGCGAACGCTGGCTGTCCGGATGGATCATGGATCGAAGGCAACATCTGGAATTCGGCGGCCTTTTTGAATCGGGATGGTGGCCGAATGGAACTCAGCGACGGTCAGATGTAGCCGGACGGACCATCACGGCCATCACCGTGGCTCCGGACTGTAACGGATCGTGTGTCGCAGTCTTGCCCGACGCACAAGGCCACTCAAGCGTTTCATAATTCTCTGCTACAAGCAGATAATTTGAATTTTTGACCGTATTATGGCTGTGAGAGAGTCTGCCAGACTCATGTTTGGGAGGCGTTGAATCCCGGAGGAGTCAATGGGCCGAAAGACCCAATGGGGTTCAATCGATATCCAAGAGATATCGGCGCTTCCCCTCTTGGCAGGAAGTGAGACCGTGAAATGTTGTACAGGTGTGCCGATCATGGTGATGTCCAGGCTCCGATCTGCATTAGCAGGTCGATCTTCGATTGCATAAACAAACGAGCCAGTTCTCTGGAAAAGTACATCGCGTGTATGTTGTTTACCCAGCCTGCCTGAACAGATGGTCAATCTTTCACCTTGACGACGAGGACTTTTCACTTGTGATGCGTTATATCGAATCTGTTCCAAATGTTTCTGGGAATGAAATGTTGACGTCCGTTGTTGGTGGCGGTGAATTGGTCCCCAATCATCCGTTCTTGGCCGACAGAGATAAGGCGAAAGGACGATTGAATGACCGCCTTTTCCTGAAGAAGATGGAGCGTCGCACGGAATTGATTTGTCCTGATTGTGTGCAGGGAAAGGTTTGAATTCAAATCAATAGCTCGTAAATCCGAAGTATCCGTGGAAAAGTGGCGGATGCGGAGGGGCGTGGCACCCTGCGGGAAAATCAGCCGGAGGATCAATCGTTGGTACAAGCTTGCGCCTTGGGGAAATCACCATGATCGAGGGCGTTGCGAGGCGATGCGCTGTACCGGCGTGCGAACCGTGCAAAAGGGGCGGCGCGGTTTCGATCCACTGCGACTGCTGTCGGGCTGATGAATCGAGGAACCAGGCCTGTTGGCTCCGGGCGCTCGGGGCTGGGTGGCCAGCCGGCGCGGTGTGCGCCGGCGGAGAGTTCCAGAGCAGGGCGCGCGCGAGGCTACTGGTACGGAGGGGGTTCTGTCAGCGTTGGTTCCATGCTAAGGCCAGCGGGAGGAGAGGACAGTCATGGCAGAACCACCCTATGATCCAGAGGAATTTCAGCGCATCATGCGGGAGGTTCGCGCGCTGCTGAACGGCAAGAACGGCAAGCTGATCGCGTCGGTGGGGCTGACGCTGTGCCTCAATGTCATCAAGGCCAACGCTCCAAATGGCGATATGGGAAAGGTCAACGCGATCATTGACGATATGGTGCGAATGCTGCGCGCGGCGGCTTCGCGCATTGGTACTCACGTCACGTTGCAATAGGCGCGTTCGGATGCTGTCCCCTCTTTGTTTCCTTCCAATGGTGCCGTGGGCCCTGATTTCTGCCGTCAACCGGGCCTGAGGATCGCAGGGACGCTTGCCAGGCTGTCCGATAAATTTTCCGAAACCTGAATTGCAGGCGGAGCGCAGCGCTGAAACGTTGGCCCGAGAACGTGGCATGGGCCGGGCTCAAGCGTGGCAATGAGGGGGAATGACGCTCCAGGTGGAACCCATGGCGGATCTGATTATGGCGGGCCAGATGACCGCCGGTGCCTGGGATCACCCCGGGGGTCACTTGGGATCAATTGGCGCTGGGATCAATTGGCGCTGGCTGACGCTGGCGAAGGTTTCGTGAAGGAACCGCTGCTGGCTGCGCCGCCGGTGGGCGGGCAAGGCAATGCCTCTCGGCCACCATTGGCTGGGGCGCCTGATGGCTTTTGGAACGCGCACGGGGGGCTGCCGCAGGCGCGGCCACCAGGGAATCGGCACGTCAACAATAATATAACAAAATCAAATGGTTGGCGCAGTGCAGGGGAATCCCGTGGCGGGCGCAGGCAATGGAGACAGGTGCTGCCTGAAGGGCCGGCGGTTGTGGCCTCGCACGCGGCGTGGGCATGGTGATTGCGTCGTCATGCCGATGGATTTAGAGGCGGGCGGCGACTGTCTGGGGGAGGAACCGGCCGAATGAAGGTGATTTGTCTTGCGGGATGGAGCGGGGCGGGCAAGACCACGCTGCTGACGAAAATCCTTCCCTGTTTTACCGCGCAGGGCCTGCGGGTTTCGGTGATGAAACATGCCCACCATCACTTCGACGTCGATGTTCCTGGCAAGGACTCCTGGCGCCATCGCCAGGCGGGGGCGACCGAGGTGTTGGTGACGGGGGGCCAGCGCTGGGCCTTGATGCATGAACTGGGGGAGGCGGCGGAGCCGCCGCTGGTGGAGCTGCTGACCAGGCTTTCCCCGGTTGATCTGGTGGTGGTCGAGGGATTCAAACACGAGCCGTTGCGCAAGATCGAAGTCCATCGCGAGGCCAATGGCAAGCCGCTGCTGTTCCCGGCAGACACGACAGTGGTCGGGCTCGTCAGCGATCGCGGCGTGCAGACAGGGCTGCCATGGGCGCATCTCGACGATACCGCCGCGGTGGCGGCGATGGTGCTGGCCCTGGCGCAGCCGCTCCCAGCCTTGAAAAGAGCTGTGCCGTGAATGCGCGAAGGGCTGGCGCATGCGCGCCGCGACGTCGCGAATTTTTCGCGTCAATCAACCACCTGGAGCGATAGCCAGCCTGCTCTGGTCGCACCGGTAAATGCCCAGGTCAAAGGGGCAAGAGGCGGCGAGATCATCGGGGAAAAATTGCGCCTCTCCAACCGGGATGGCCACTCATTTGCCACGAATCACCTCCATCATGAGAGATGGCTGGGCCTCGACAGGGTCAAAGAGGGGTACGGTCAGTCGTTTCCAGAAATGGAGCGTGGGTAGAAACAATGGCGACAGGCGTCGATTTGGGTCGGCTCCTACCCATGTCGGTGCCCTCCAAGGGCTGCCAGGCTGCGCAAGTGCCGGCAGCCCTTTTTGCCAGATCCAGAGGTCCATCGCGGGCAGGCGAGAGAAAGGCTGTTCTGGCGTGGCGCACGCTGTTCCTGGCGCCTGTGTTCCAGGGAATCGCCAGCGTCCATTGCCCTTTCGACAACGGACCCGGGCGGCGATCGGTGGATCCTCCATCCACCCCAGATGGGTTCCAATCCAGCTCCCGTTGGCGAAAAAACGCGCAGGCCGCTCCCCAATGTTTTTTCCGATTTCAATGAAGGGGGGCCGCTTGTGGTCCGCGACCTGCCCGGCAGGGCGGTGAACCAGGTATATCCCCACCTCAGGGCATCCACCGCCCTGCAGCCGTCCCTTGCAAAGACGCTCCTGTCCATTGCGCCAGCCAGCATTGCGCGCATCCGGTCCCAGGCGTTCAATTTATTGTGACGTAAGTTTCCGCCTCCTGGCGACCCCGGTTGCAGCGGCGCGCATTCACTGCGGCGCAAAGCGCGAGCCGGATCCGCCAGCGCTTTCCCGTTGCCGGCGCTCGCCCGGCAGGAGTGTCGCCGCATCCTTCCTGCCCAGCTTTGATCGCGTGCGGTCATATCAATATTCCAATTGAAACATCCACGAATATCTCCTACTGCTTCCGCCTCTGCGGGCAGGAGCTGAGCCGGGTTCTTCTGCTTCGCGGTGCGCTGAGCGACTTCAGGCTGGAGACAGATAGTGAGCGTTTTGACGAGGTCCCTCCTGATCCCTGGCGTGTTGTCCGGTCTTCTTCTTCTGTCTGCCTGCGGTGACCCGGAGCCTCGTCAGCGCAGGGAATTCATCGATTTCCTGCAGACGCGCATTCTCGACAGGAAGGGCGCCCATGTGCCGCGGCTGAGCGGCAATCAAAAGGAAGCCTTCGGTCCCTATGTCAAGGACTACGCCATCATTGCCGATTTCGCGACGGACCCCGATCTGGCGCGTTCTCTGGCCACCATGAAACGACTGTCCTCCCTCCATTCACTCGCTGATGTCATGGCGCATCGCGAGGACATCGTGGCTTTCCAGAATCTCGTCAGCGAAGATCGCCGCGGCAACGAGCAGCGCCTGAACGCTGCGGAAGCAGCCAGGGCTGAGCTCAAACAGCCGGACGATCTCAAGCCTGTCTTCGACAAGGTCTATCAGCGCGACGTCACAGAGGTTGCAGAGAGGGCGAGACAGGCGGCGCGTGTGTTCGATGCGTTCACCGCGGCCGCGCTGCGGATCAGCGACTTCGTCGCGAGCAACAAGGGCAGGCTTGAGCTGACGGGTTCGATGATAACCGCCCACGATGAAAAGACGCTGGCGGACCTGCAGCCGCTTCTCAACGACCTTAATACACAGAGCAAGGCCGTATTGGAACTCCATTCGATGGTTCAGGCGGCTGGCATCGACGATTGATGATTGATGTCGGCAGTCACATGACAATTCCCGGAACCGGCAAAGGCCACAGGTCATGAAAAGAACAGTTGTCAAAGTGATCCTGGCGGTCCTGCTGTTGGCGGTCCTGTTCATGGGCAGGATGGTCCATCGATGGTACGACTATGTGACCGCTGCCAGGAGCCCCTATGACGAGGTCGGCATTGATCTCAACACCCGCATGCCGTTCTTCATGCGCAAATGGGGCTGCTATCAGTTGCAGAAGCGCTTCGGCGACTCGCTGCCCCCTCATGGCTGCACGAGGGACGATGGGCGGGACTGGATGTGACCCTCGTGCGGCCATTCGCACGGCCCCTCCTTGCGATCCGGTCAGGAACCCTTCGCCTCCGGCAAGGCGGCGCGGGAGCGCAGGAGAGAGGAAGCCCTTGTGGCAATCAGCGGGCTGGCCCATAGGAGGGTGCCTGTCCTGACCACGCGCGTGGAGGGGCGGCAGAGAGCCGGCTGAAGGGGGGCGTTGACGCCAGCGCACCGGCTGGGTCATGGTGGCGCCATGACCAGGAAGATCCTCGATCTCACCGGATTGAAATGCCCGCTGCCGGTGCTGAAGACGCGCAAGGCGCTGAAAGCCCTGCAGGCGGGTGCGGAGCTTGAAGTGCACTGCAGCGATCCGCTGGCAGTGATCGATATACCCAATCTTATCCGCGAAACCGGCGACCAGGTCGCGATCACGGAGCAGAGCCGGGAGCGGATCGTGTTCGTGATCGAAAAGAGCGCGGCCACAAGTGGGGTGTGAGGCGCCGATGGAGGGCTGGCCGGGAAGGCAATTGCCGCCGCTGTTTGCGTGATGTTCGCAAGGGGCCTTGTGAGGGGGCGGTCAGGCCACGCCGGCACGCAACAGGTCATGGAGATGGACGATACCGACCGGTTTACCGGCATCGGCGACGATCAGTGCGGTGATTTTCGAGGTGTTGAGGACGTCGAGCATTTCGATGGCGAGCATGGTCGGTGGCACGGTCTTGGGTGCGAAGGTCATGATGTCTTCGACGGCGGCGGCGAGGAGATCCGGGCGCATGTGACGGCGCAGGTCGCCATCGGTGATGATGCCGGCGATCTCTCCTTTGGCGTCGACGATGCAGACGCAGCCGAGGCCCTTGGCCGACATTTCGACCACGGCCTCGGACATCGGGGTGCCGATTGATTTGACCGGCATCTCGCTTCCGGTGCGCATATAGTCGCGGACAAATTTCAGCATCGCGCCCAGTTTGCCGCCGGGGTGGAAGCTGGCAAATTCGTGCGGCGTGAAGCCGCGTCCTTCCAGGAGTGCAATGGCGATGGCGTCGCCGATCGCCGCCTGCATCAGTGTCGAGGTGGTCGGTGCCAGATTATGCGGGCAGGCCTCGCGTATCGCCGGCAGTTCCAGCACCAGGCTGGCGGCCTGGCCGAGTGAGGACTTCAGTTTCGATGTCACCGCGATCATCGGGATGGCGAAGCGCGCCGAATAGCTGACGATGTTCTTCATCTCCGGCTGTTCGCCGGACCAGGACAGGGCGATGATGACGTCGTCGGCGGTGATCATGCCGAGATCGCCATGACCCGCTTCGGCAGCATGGACGAAAAAGGCGGGGGTCCCGGTCGAGGCCAGGGTGGCGGCGATTTTGCGCCCGATATGGCCGGATTTGCCCAGCCCGGTGACGACGACACGCCCCCTGGCGTGGCGGATCAACTCCACCACCTGGGCGAAAGTGGTGCCCAGCGGCCCCTTGAGGGCGGTGGCCAGCGCGTGGATGCCGCCGCTCTCCGCTTCAAGGGTTCGCAGAGCCGATTCCAGGTGTTCTGAAACCGGGTGTTCTGATCCGGGGTCTTTCGAACGCGTCATGAACTTCCTCATCCCCCGAAAGCGGCACAGGCGGCGAAAATGCTGCCCTTCTCGCCTCCTTAGCATGGCTTGTGCCGCTGCAGGCCAGCGAAGTGAGGCTTGCGTGAGACCGGGTGAGCCCCCAGGCGGGGAACCCGGGCGAGAGAGTTGATGTCTCCGGGGTCCCGCAAGTCAACATTCCATTAACCATAATTGTTGTAATTCTATTAACGGCGCTTCGTGGAAGTGCCGAATCACTTTGTAATGACTTGAATCCATTGAGGTATTACAGTCGTGAAGTCGCCTGCGGAGAATTGTCTGAGCAGGCGCGCCTGGGTTTGTCGCGCCGCGCTGCCATGCCTTGTGCTGGTCTCCGTTCTGGAGGTGCCAGCCTGGGGGCAAAAGCTGCCAGTTGAGTGGGCCACCGCGTCCGGTGGGGCTTCTGCCGTGCCCGCAGCTTCAGGCGCGAATGCGGACCGGAGATTTCTCCGCGACGACATGCCACGGGACGAAATGGCATCGGCGGGCGGGGACGAGGATTCCTATGAGCAGCTCAGCAAACGTCCGCGCCCGAGATACTATCCGGGCCCGCCGGGAGTGAATGGCAGCGGGCGCGATGGCAGGTCCGACCCTGCAGGGCCCGATCCTGAAGCGTCCAATCGGGGTTTCAGGGCACCGGCAACCCCGGCGGCACCGGTAACCCCGGCGGCGCTGGCAGACCTGCGGCCGGCGTTGGCCCCCATGGTGATCGCGCCGCCGGTGGCAGCAGCGCTCGCCAGCCTGCCGGACCAGACGCAGCGTGCCGAGGTCCGGAGTGACGACGATCCCTTTGGCGCCGTTGGCGATCGTGCCGGCAGCTTTCTGATCAAGGGGGCGGTCGAGGTTGGAGCCGGTTACGACTCCAATCCCGCCCGGCTCTCAAAACCGGTCGGTGCGCCCGTTTTTCAGGTCGCTCCCGAGCTGGTGGTGATGTCGGACTGGGATCGCCACGCTCTGGTCGCCGATTTGCGCGGCGCCTTCACCGGCTACGGCAACGCGTTCCCGGATCTCATCAATGGGCGGGCTTCGCCGGAACCGACCAGCATCGACCGTCCCTCTTTCAACGGTCATGTCGACGGCAGGATTGATGTCACCCGTGATCTCCGGCTGACGTCGCAATTGCGCATGACCGTCGGAACCGACAACCCTGGCAGTGCCAACATCCAGCCTGGCCTGGCTGCCTATCCGATCTACACCACGACTGGTGCCAGCGTCGGTATTGACCGCAGCTTCAATCGTCTGGATGTTTCGCTCGGCGCCACCGCCGACCGCACCCGCTTCACGCAGTCGAGGCTGAGCGACGGTGGCCTGATGTCGAACGACGACCGCAACTACAACCAGTTCGGAGGTGTGGGGCGGGTCTCCTATGAAGTCAATCCGGGTCTCAAGCCGTTTGTCGAGGTCGAGGGCGACAGTCGCGAGCATGATCTCAATGGGGATCGCAACGGTTATCGGCGGGATTCAAGCGGCGGCTACGCCAAGGCGGGCACGTCGCTGGACGTCAGCCGCATCCTCACTGGCGAAGTCTCGATCGGCTATGCCTCGCGGACTTATGTTGATCCGCGGCTGCCCCGTCTGCAGGGCATGCTGACCACGGCATCGCTGGTGTGGAGCGCCAGCCCCCTGACGACGGTCAAACTCCTCACCGACACCCAGATCGCGGAGACCACACTGCCGGCCAGTTCCGGCACCATGGTCCGGACCTATGCGGTGGAAGTCGATCATGACTTCCGCCGCTGGCTCACCGGCATCGGCAAGCTCAGCTACGGGACGTTTGGCTATCAGAATGTGAATCGCAACGACGAATTGTGGTCGGTCGAGGGCGACCTCATCTATAAGCTCAACCGCAATGTCTGGCTCAAGACCACACTGCGCCACGACATCCTGAATTCGAATGTCCCGGGCGCAAGCGCAAGGGCGACGGTGGTGATGCTGGGCGTGCGCCTGCAGAACTGAAGGCAGGCAGGACTTTCAAACGGGCAGGACTTTCAAACGGGCAGGACCTTCAAACGGGCAAGGCTTGCAAACGGGCAAGGCTTTCAGGCGGGCAGGACTCGCAAACGGCAGGACTCGCAAATGGACCAGGGGTCTGCGGCGGGAAATGCCCCTGAACCCCTGGAAAGACTGAGCGCCTAGCGCGGCATCGTGGTCCGCCCCTTGAGGAAAGTGTCGATGGCGCGGGCGCACAGCCGCCCCTCACGGATCGCCCAGACCACCAGCGACTGGCCGCGGCGCATGTCGCCGGCGGCAAACACGCTGCCGTGGGAGGTCTGGTAATCGAGGGGGTTCGCCCGCACATTGCCGCGATGGTCGAGTTCGACCTCCAGTTCCTTCAACAGGCCGTCATGGACGGGGTGGCTGAAACCCATCGCCAGCAGCGCCAGTTCGGCGTCGAGTTCGAACTCGGTGCCGGGGAGCGGTCTGAACTTGTCGTCGATGCGCACACAGCAGAGCTTGCGCAGGCGGCCCTGATGGCCGGAGAAGGCCTGGGTCTGCACCGCGAATTCGCGCACCACGCCTTCGGCCTGGCTGGTCGATGTACGCATTTTGACCGGCCAGTGCGGCCAGGTCAGGGCCTTGTTCTCACGCGCCGGCGGGGCGGCCAGAATCTCGAGCTGGGTGACGGATTTCGCGCCCTGGCGCAGCGCGGTTCCGATGCAGTCGGAACCGGTGTCGCCGCCGCCGATCACCACGACATGCTTGTCGCGGGCGACGATTTCGCTGGCGCGGTTGAGATATTCGTTGGAGACGCGGCGGTTCTGCTGGGCCAGGAAATCCATCGCGAAATGGATGCCGGCAAGCGCCCGACCCGGGATGGCGAGGTCGCGCGGTACTTCACAGCCGCCGGTAAGCGCCAGGACGTCGTAGTTGCGAAGGAGTTCGAGCACATTGATGCCGCCATTGCCGCCAACCGCACTGTTGTAATGGAACACCACGCCCTCGGCGATCATCTGAGCGACGCGGCGGTCGATGATGTGTTTCTCCATCTTGAAGTCGGGAATGCCGTAGCGCAACAGGCCTCCGGCCTTGGCGTTCTTCTCATAGACGTGGACATCATGGCCGGCGCGCGCGAGCTGCTGGGCGCAGGCGAGGCCTGCCGGGCCGGCACCGATGATCGCGATCCTGCTGCCGGTCTTTTCCGCGGCCGGCTGGGGTGTCAGCCAGCCGTTGCCCCAGGCGCGGTCGACGATGGCGCATTCGATGCTGCGGATGGTGACCGGGCAGTCGGTGATGTTGAGGGTGCAGGAGGCCTCGCAGGGCGCCGGGCAGACCCGGCCGGTGAATTCGGGGAAATTATTGGTGTCGTGGAGGTTGCGTGCGGCTTCCTGCCAGTCGCCCTGATAGACCAGATCATTGAAGTCCGGGATCTGGTTGTTGACCGGGCAGCCGGGGGTGCCGGGGGCAACCGAGCCGGTGCCGTGGCAGAAGGGGATGCCGCAATTCATGCAGCGCGCAGCCTGTTCGCGCGTCTCCTCTTCGCTCAGGGGCACGATGAATTCGCGGAAATGCCGCAGGCGCTCACTGACCGGGGTGGTGTCGCGATCCTGGCGTTCGATGTCGAGAAAACCGGTAATCCTGCCCATTGAACCTTTGTCCTGTCAGTTCTCTTCCCGTGCGGTTGCCTCGGCGGCGTCAGCCCTGAGCCCTGGTTCGCATGTCGCGCAAAGCGCGGCGGAATTCGATCGGGATAATTTTGCGGAATTTCGGCAGCATCGTGCTCCAGTTCTCCAGGATCCTCGCCGCGGGGCGTGAACCGGTGAGGGCGGCGTGGCGTGAGATCAGGACGTGAAGTCGCAGGGCGTCCTTCTCCAGCAGGTCGGCGAAGAGATCGAATTCGCCATGCGCGATCGCGCCCTGTCCGAGATCATCCGGCACGGGCTCGATCTCGACCATGTCCCGATTGCACAGAGAACTGAAGTCGTCGCTCTCATCAAGCACATAGGCGATGCCGCCGGACATGCCGGCGGCGAAATTGCGCCCGGTCCGCCCCAGCACCACGACGATGCCGCCGGTCATATATTCGCAGCAGTGATCGCCCGCGCCTTCAACCACACTGATGGCGCCGGAATTGCGCACCGCGAAACGTTCGCCGGCAATGCCGTGGAAGTAGCATTCGCCGGAGGTGGCGCCATACATCACGGTGTTGCCGACAAGGATTGAGTTTTCCGGGACGATGGCGCTCCCGGGTGGCGGGGTGACGATGATGCGTCCGCCCGAGAGACCCTTGCCGACATAGTCATTGGCCTCGCCCTTGAGATGGAAGGTGATGCCGTGCGCCAGAAAGGCGCCGAAGCTCTGCCCGGCGGTGCCGGTGAAGGTGATGTGGATGGTGTCGGTGTCCAGCCCGGCAGCGCCATGGAGGCGCGCCACCGTGCCCGACAGCATGGCACCGGTGGAGCGGTTGGTGTTGTTGATCGCGGCCTCAATGCGGACCGGCGTGCCCTGTTCAAGCGCGACTGTGGCCTGTTCGATCAGGCTGCGGTCGAGCACGGTTTCGAGGTGATGGTCCTGGAGCTGGGAATGATAGATGGTCTGGCCCTTCTCCTCCTTCTGGCGCAGGCACAGTCTGGAGAAGTCGAGGCCGCGGGCTTTCCAGTGTGCCACCAGCCTCGACTGGTCGAGCATCTGGGTCTGGCCCACCATCTCGTTGAAGCTGCGGAAGCCGAGCGATGCCATGAGTTCGCGGACTTCACCGGCGACGAAGAAGAAGTAGTTGATGACATGTTCGGGCTGGCCGGTGAAACGGGCGCGCAGCACCGGGTCCTGGGTGGCAACGCCGACCGGGCAGGTGTTGAGATGGCATTTGCGCATCATGATGCAGCCGCTGGCGATCAGGGGGGCGGTGGCGAAGCCGAACTCATCGGCCCCGAGCAGCGCGCCGATGACAACGTCGCGCCCCGTGCGCAGGCCGCCGTCGACCTGGACCGCAATGCGGCTGCGCAGTCTCTGGCGCACCAGGGTCTGGTGGGTTTCGGCAAGGCCGATCTCCCAGGGGGAGCCGGCGTGCTTGATCGAGGTGAGGGGCGACGCACCGGTGCCGCCTTCACATCCGGAGATGGTGACATGATCGGCGCGGGCCTTGGCGACGCCGGCGGCGACGGTGCCCACCCCGATCTCGGACACCAGCTTGACCGAGATCGCGGCCTCCGGGTTGACGTTTTTGAGATCGGTGATCAGCTGCGCCAGATCCTCGATCGAATAGATGTCGTGATGGGGGGGCGGTGAGATCAGGCCGACGCCCGGGGTGGAGTGACGCAGCTGAGCGATGGTGGCGTCGACCTTGTGGCCGGGCAGCTGGCCGCCCTCGCCGGGTTTGGCGCCCTGGGCCATCTTGATCTGGATCATGTCGGCGTTGACGAGATAGTCGGTGGTGACGCCGAAGCGGCCTGAGGCCACCTGCTTGATCGCCGAGCGCATGGAATCGCCGTTGGCGAGCGGCGTGAAGCGGTCGGCCTCCTCGCCGCCTTCCCCGGTGTTCGATTTGCCGCCGATGCGGTTCATGGCGATGGCGAGCGTGGTATGGGCTTCGCGCGAGATCGAGCCGAAGGACATCGCGCCGGTGGCGAAGCGTTTGACGATTTCGGCGGCCGGCTCGACCTGGTCGAGCGCCACCGGCTTGCGGCGGTCTTCCTCCGCGGTGCGGATGCGGAACAGGCCGCGCAATGTGAGCAGGCGCTCGGACTGATCGTTGAGGAGGCGTGCAAAGGCGCGGTAACGGTCGCGGGAATTGTCGCGCACCGCGTGCTGCAAGGCGGCGATGGATTCGGCGGTCCAGGCATGGTCTTCGCCGCGACTGCGATAGGCATATTCGCCGCCGACGCTCAAAGCGCGGCGCTGGAAGGAAGTGCCGGCGAAAGCCTCGACATGGCGCTGCACGGCTTCCTGGGCAATCTCTTCGAGGTCGACCCCCTCGATGCGGCCATGTGTGCCGGTGAAGAAGCGGGCGACGAAGTCGGCCTTGAGGCCCACGGCGTCGAAGATCTGGGCACCGCAATAGGACTGGTAGGTGGAAATGCCCATTTTTGACATCACCTTGAGCAGACCCTTGCCGATTGCCTTGATATAGCGCCTGACGATCTCCTCTTCCGACGGCGCATCTGCGATCTGGTCCTTCATCGCCACGATCGAGGCGAAGGCGAGATAGGGGTTGATGGCCTCGGCACCATAGCCGGCCAGGCAGGCGAAATGGTGGACCTCGCGCGGTTCGCCGGATTCGACCACGAGTCCGACCGAGGTGCGCAGTCCGGTGCGGATCAGGTGATGATGGACGGCGGCGCAGGCCAGCAGAGAGGGTACGGGGATGCGGTCGGCATCGACCCGACGGTCCGACAGGATGATGATGTTGACCCCCTCGCGCACCGCCGCCTCGGCGCGGGCGCAGAGTTCGTCGAGCACCTGGTCCATGTCCGGCGTCACGTCCTGTGCGGTGGGACCGGCATGGAAAGTGGTATCGAGGCTGCGGGATCTGAAATGGGTGTCGCCGAGTTCCGAAATCGAGCGGATCTTTTCGAGGTCGGCGTCGGTCAGGATGGGCTGGCGCGCTTCCAGCCGCTTGGTGGTCGACAGGCCCTTGAGATCAAACAGGTTGGGGCGAGGTCCGATGATCGCCACCAGGCTCATCACCAGCTGCTCGCGGATCGGGTCGATCGGCGGGTTGGTCACCTGGGCGAAATTCTGCCGGAAATAGCTGAACAGCGATTTCGCCCGCTCCGACAGCGCCGACAGGGGCGTGTCGGTGCCCATCGATCCGATCGCTTCCTCTCCGGTTGAGGCCATCGGCAACAGCAGCAGCGCCAGGTCTTCCTGGCTGTAGCCGAAGGCGCGCTGCTGGTCGCGCAGGGACAGGGGAGAGCGGGTGCCGGTGGTGGCGACATCGGGCAGGTCTTCGAGCACGATCTGGGTGCGCGTCAGCCATTCCTGGTAGGGATGGCTGCTCGCGAGATCGGCCTTGATCTCGTCGTCGGGGATCAGCCGGCCCTGTTCGAGGTCGACCAGCAGCATGCGGCCGGGCTGGAGCCGCCACTTGGTGACGATCTGATCCTCTGGAATCTTCAGCACCCCCATTTCGGAGGCCATGATGATGCGATCGTCGGCGGTGACGAGGTAGCGCGCAGGCCGCAGGCCGTTGCGGTCGAGGGTGGCCCCGATCCGGCGCCCGTCCGTGAAGGCGATTGCCGCCGGGCCGTCCCAGGGCTCCATCAGCGCGGCGTGGTATTCGTAGAAGGCACGGCGCCTGTCATCCATCAGCGGATTGCCGGCCCAGGCCTCCGGGATCATCATCATCACCGCGTGGGGCAGCGAGTAGCCGCCCAGCACCAGGAATTCGAGGGCGTTGTCGAAGCAGGCGGTGTCGGACTGGCCTTCATAGGAAATCGGCCACAGCCGGCTGATATCCTTGCCGTAGAGTTCGGAACTCACCGAGGCCTGACGTGCTGCCATCCAGTTGACGTTCCCGCGCAGCGTATTGATCTCGCCGTTATGGGCGATCATGCGGTAGGGATGGGCCAGCGACCAGGTTGGGAAGGTGTTGGTTGAAAAGCGCTGATGCACCAGCGCCAGCGCGCTCTCGAAGTCCGCTTCATGGAGGTCGGGATAGTATTTGCCGAGCTGATCGGCGAGGAACATGCCTTTGTAGATCACGGTGCGGCAGGACACCGAGACCGGATAGTAGCCGGCGAGGCCGCGGTTGCGGCGCAGGTAGATTGCCTGCGAAATCGACTTGCGCAGAATATAGAGCCGGCGTTCGAACTCGTCTTCGGTCTCGGTGGCGCTGTTGCGTCCGATGAAGACCTGCATATGGGCGGGTTCGGTCGGTCGCACAGTTTCGCCGAGGGAGGAATTGTCGGTCGGCACCTCGCGCCAGCCGAGGAGCGAAAGGCCCTCCGCCTTGATCTGGTCGGCGATGATGCTCCGGATGACATTGCGCCAGGCGGCGTCGCGCGGCATGAACAGCGCCGCGACGGCGTAGTCGCCGGGTTTGGGCAGAGCGAAGCCGATGTCGCGGGTCTTGCGGGCAAAAAAACCATGCGGGATCTGCACCAGAATACCGGCACCGTCGCCGAACAGCGGATCCGCACCGACCGCACCGCGATGCTCAAGATTGCACAGGATTGAGAGGGCGTCTGCGACGATGTCGTGCGATTTGCGGCCCTTGATGTCGGCGATAAAGCCCACACCACAGGAGGCTTTGGTGAGGGCGGGATCATACATGCCCGCGGGCGGACCATGGATGCCCGCGGGATCATCGGGCCCCTGGGAATGGGTCGGCGCGGTTATCACGGGGGCCGGCTTCGAGGCGATTGGCCCGGCCGTGGCGGGGCGTGGTTGCGAGCTGTTCGGATCCCCTTGCATGCCTTGTGGTCCCCCTCGGTCCTCAATCGATATCGACCGCTCTTTAGCGCCACTTTCTTGACCGTTGGTGGCCGTCGGAACGATCCGGCGCGATCCGCCCGGTCCGGGTGAGCCGACGATACCGGCGCAGAAATAATCGGAATAATAAGACAGCAGTGCTGCCATAATTCACAGTGGCAAATTTCCATCCTCCGCGCAAGCCTTTTCCGGGCTCCGAGGGCGGGGATTCTGTCTGGCAACGCAAAAAACGCCCCGGCTTCGAGGAGCCGGGGCGTTTTGTCAGGCCTTGGCGGGCCTGAAGCGAAGCGGATCAGGCGGCGGCGCGGGTCGCGCTCTCAATTGCCTGGGCGCCTGCGGTGGCGCTGATCGCAATATTGCGTGGTTTCTTGGCCTCGGGGATCTCGCGCAGAAGATCGACGTGAAGCAGACCATTCTCAAGCGAGGCGCCCTTGACCTGGACGAAATCGGCGAGCTGGAAGACGCGCTCGAAGGCCCGGGCAGCGATGCCGCGGTAGAGCATTTCCGACTTGCTGTTCTCGTTGGCCACTTTCTCGCCCTTGATGGTCAGGGCATTCTCCTTGGCGACGATGGAAAGTTCATCCCGGGAGAAACCGGACACCGCGACCGAAATGCGATAGGCATTTTCGTCGGTGCGCTCGATATTGTAAGGGGGGTAACCGGGGCTGCCGTCCGGAGTGCCCTGATCAAGCAGGGAAAAGAGACGGTCGAAGCCGACGGTGGAACGATAGAACGGGGTAAGGTCAAAGCTACGCATCATAGTCCTCCATTGAGCGACTTGAACAATTCACCCGCCCGCCACACGGGCCGGGCTTTTCGTGCAGCCTCTGGTCGTGGCCTGCACGATGATGATATGGGTGGCGGGCGGCTTTCTTCAAGGGGACGGCGGCTGATTTCCGTGCCCCGAAGGAATGCCGGGCGGACGCTGCGCGAGCCGGGCTTTCCCGGCAGGGAGCGCTCGGGTGAGTTGGAGTGAAAGGCGCTGTGCAGCGCGAGGTGGTTGATGACGCTGGTTTCGATTCCCGCAAATCCTGCTCCCGAAGATGTTGTGAGCGGAACTATCAGGACCCCGGACCGCACGCTGTTGCGGTTTGCGCGCTGGGCTCCGCCAGCGGGGCGCCGGGGTACGGTCTGTGTGTTTCCGGGAAGGGCGGAAGCAATCGAGAAATATTTCGAGACGGTGCGCGACCTGCGCGACCGCGGCTTTGCTGTGGCAATGCTGGACTGGCGGGGCCAGGGCCATTCGGCTCGCATGCTGCGCGATCACCGCAAGAGTCATGTGCGCGATTTTTCCGACTACGAGAGCGACGTCGAGAGCTTCATGCGCCAGGTGGTGCTGCCGGACTGCCCGCCGCCTTTCTTTGCACTGGCCCATGGCATGGGGGGGGCGGTGCTGTTGCGCATCGCCCATGCCGGCCATCAGTGGTTTGACCGCATGGTGCTGTCTTCACCGATGATCGATGTTCCGGGGCGGGCCACCTCGTTCGCCATGCGTATGATATTCAGGACGGCGCGCTGGCTGGGGCAGGGCAGGCAGTATGTCCCCCATGGCAGCAGCCGCTGTCCTGCCCTCGATCCGTTCGCCGATACCGTCATGACCAGCGATCCGGTGCGCTACGCCCGCAATGCCGCGATCATTGATGCCGATGCCACGCTTGCCAACGCCTCGCCGACCATCGCCTGGGCCGAGAGCGCGGCTCGAGCCATGAACGCGTTCAAAGGGCTGTATTACCCCTACCGGATCCGCCAGCCGCTGCTGATGATCGCCGCATCCAATGACAGCGTGGTGTCCACGGCCGCGATCGAGGAATTCGCCTGTCATCTGCGTGCTGGCTCCCATCTTGTCATCGTTGGCTCACGCCACGAGATTCTTCAGGAGCATGACCGCTACCGGCTGCAGTTCTGGGCGGCCTTCGATGCCTTTGTGCCCGGCACGCCGCTTTTTGTCTGAGGCGACGAGGCGTTGCTGTCCGCTGTTGGGCGGAGACAGCGCCGCAAGCCTGGTCTCGTGACGCCCTATCGGTTGAGGAGTGCGAGAACCTCGCGGTGCAGGCCGGGGTCACCGGCGGCAAGGATTCGGCCGCCGGCCTGTGCCGGGCCGCCCTCCCAGGTGGTAACGATGCCGCCCGCTCCGGTGACAATCGGGATCAGCGCGGCAATATCGTAGGGTTTGAGTTCGGTTTCGATGATGAGATCAATATGGCCGGCGGCCAGCATGCAGTAGGAATAACAGTCGCCGCCATAGCGCGACAGCCGCGCCTGTGCCTCGACGCGGGCAAATACCGCGCGGTCGGCCTCGTTCATCAGAAGCGGGCTGGTGGTATAGAGCACAGCCTCAGAGAGGCGGGCGCAGCGCCGCACCGCGAGGCGGCGTGCGCCCGAGGGGCCGACATAGCCGGCCGAGCCGTTGTCACCGGAAAAGCGCTCGCCGATGAAGGGCTGATGCATCATGCCGTAGACCGGCAGGCCCTTGTGCAGGAGTGCGATCAGCGTGCCCCAGATCGGAAAGCCGCCGATGAAGGACTTGGTGCCGTCGATGGGATCGAGCACCCAGACATAATCGGCGTCTTCGCGCTCGGTGCCGAACTCCTCGCCGACGATGCCGTGGCGTGGAAAGCTTTCATGGATCAGCCGCCGCATCATCGCCTCGGCAGCCCGGTCCGCCTCGGTCACGGGGTCGAAACTGCCGGCACTGTTCTTGTCCTCGATCGACAGCGAGGTGCGGAAAAAGGGCAGAATTGTTTCGCCCGAGGCGATGGCAAGCCGCTCGATGAAGGCAGAAAAATCGATCACCGTCACAACATGTTCCTGGGTCAGCGGTTTGCGGGAAACGAATCGCATCATGCGGCTTCGCCGAGGGTATCGTCGGTCTCTTTCCCCTTCACGGACCCGATTTTTGGGGACGCCGGTCCAGAGCAGTATCGATCAGGGTCCTTTGGACGTTATGTCGGCGGGGGCGTCCAGTGCTCTATTGCGCTGTCACCCGGTATTTTCTGGTGCCGACCCCCGTTTGCGGCCTGCGACGCAGGTCCTGATCAGGCCGGCCCTGAAACTGAAGGAGGAGGACGAGCTGTCCAGAGATCCTCCAGGTTTGATTGGCAGGTCTGATTGGCAGGTCTGATTGGCCTCCGCCCCTTACGCAGCCATCCCATGGTCGACGATGATGCTGGCGGAGTCAAACCGCAGGCGGCCCAACCGCCACAACCTGCCCGGGAAAATATCGTGGTATACCAGTGCCTTGGCTCATCTTCTGACGCTACTGTTGCTGGAATGCGACAATGTCGGCGACAGAGCCGTGGCCGGTCGGCAAGCCTTTGGCAGATATCCGTTTTGCGTGTCCGGTCAGATTGTTGCCGCAATTGCGAAGGAAAATGACCACTTCAGGCTGGTCAGGATCCAGGTGTTTCAGATTCGTCCTTAAGTCATTGATAAAGTTGCTTAAAGTGGCGCAGCCCGGAAATGGGGCGGGGGACGCATGGTTATGCATTTTCTGCATGGCGGGTTGCTCAAAAGCTCTTGCGTTTCCCGCCTCACCCCCTCATATTGATGCGGTGCGGTAACGCCTTGCGTTGCCGCTGCCCTCCTTGGGCGTTTCCTCCCTAGACTTGGGCCGCTTGCTCATTGCAGGTGGCCCCTTTTTTGTCTGGTGGGGTCATTGTTCGCTGTGCCATCCGGGTTATTCGGCGGCGGCCTGGAACGGAGCGAAGTCGCGCCGGGTCACCGCGGTGGCGAGATCGTCGGCCAGCACCGCGAAATCCGCAGTCAGCCGGGCGAAACCAGGCCCGCGTTCGCGCGCACATTCATCCATATAGACGGCACGGTTAAGCTCGATCTGGACCGCGTGCAATCCGTTCATGGGGTTGCCATAGTGCTCGGTGATGAAGCCACCGGCATAGGGTTTGTTGCGGGCGGTGGAATAGCCCAGACCACGCATCGTTCCTTCGATGTGCTCGGAGAGAAGCGGCGCGCAACTGGTGCCGTAGCGGTCGCCGATGACCACGTCGGGACGGCGCGGCTCGTCACGGGAGATGCCAGCCGACGGCATGGAATGGCAGTCGACCAGGACTGCCCGACCGAAGCTCTCGATGGTGCGCGTGATCAACTGGCGCAGGGCGTGGTGATAGGGCTTGTACAGGGTCTCGATGCGCGCCAGCGCGTCATTGAGCGCGATGCGGCCCTGGTAGATCTCCTGGCCGTCGCCGGCGAGGCGGGGAATGGTGCCGAGCCCTCCCACCACCCGCATCGAGCGGGTATTGGCGTAAGCCGGCAGGCGCCCGTGGAACATGGCCGGGTCGAGTTCATAAGGTTCGCGGTTCACGTCGACATAAGAGCGCGGAAAATTGACCAGGACCACGGCAAAACCCCGATCGCTGAGCGGCGCGATTACCTCATTCATGAAAGAATCTTCGGTGCGGCGCAGGCTCGGCAGATCGAGACAGGAGCGGCTGAGAAAGTCGGGGGGGTAGACCGACCCGCCATGGGGGGAATTGAAAATGACCGGTGCCCGCAGCCGGGCGGGCTCAATGATCTGAAAGGGAGGAGACCTGCCGTCAAGCCCGGTCATTGTCTTGGGTCTTTCGTAAACACCGCTCGCAACCGGGCTGCCCCGAAAGGGCCCTGTCCACATCCATTGTCGCGGAATCCCCGCTGTTCCGCCAACAGAAACATTGAAATGAACCCGACTTAACTGAAAAGCGCACGGTCGATTGATTCGTAGGCCGATCGGGTTCACAAAGCGTTGGCAGCCGGGGGGATCTTTTCACCCGAAATTTACCCCCCGTCGGGCTAGTGGTTTAACCATGTTTCTTGTGGATGCGACGCTTTTCCCATGGCCAAGATTTTGCTCGCCGAAGACGACAACGACATGCGCCGCTTCCTGGTTAAGGCGCTGGAAAACGCAGGGTTTCAGGTGTCCTCCCACGACAACGGAAAGTCCGCCTATCAGCGTCTGCGCGAAGAGCCCTTCGAGATGCTCCTGACCGACATCGTGATGCCGGAAATGGACGGCATCGAACTGGCCCGCCGTGCCTCCGAACTCGACCCCGACATGAAGATCATGTTCATCACCGGCTTTGCCGCCGTGGCGCTGAATTCCGATTCAGACGCCCCCAAGAACGCCAGGGTGCTGTCGAAGCCGGTGCATCTGCGCGAGCTGGTCAGTGAAGTCAACCGGATGCTGGCGGCCTGAACCTCTGACCCCGCATCTGCATCAGCCGGGCTTGCCTGTCGGGGGCGCCTGGGGCCTCACGCATCCGCAGCATCCAGGGCCGATTTTCCGCCGACCGATTGGCCGAAGCCGGTTCTGCTCCCTTATCCCGATACCAAGGCACATCTCACAAGGTCCAAGGTCGCAAGGACAGGGATTGCCGGCATTGCGCCGGGTCTCACCTGGCTGTCGCGCGAAAAGAGTTTCCACACCCGCGTGGCCGCCCCCCTGGATGAAACCCGGTCTCCTGGTCTCCAGTCCCCAGGTCTCCAGTCCCCAGGTCTCCAGTCCCCAGGTCTCCAGTCCCCCGGGGCGCCGGCATACCCTCATCCGGCGGCAGTTTCTTCGCGGAAAAGACTGGTGCTGATCAAGGGCGAGGATGCGGCCGAGGGCACACGTCATGGCGCGGATGCCGTGTTCCGCGGCAGGGCCGCAACGCCAGGCTTGCGGCCGCTGCACTTCGTCAGGATCGATTCGCAGCGAAGGGTGCGATGATCAGGCTCTGCCGTGTATCGACCGCCACTCCATGGCCATCCTCGTCCTTCTCGTTGCCAATCTGCCATCCATGACCGACTGACCGAAGTTGAAATGAGCCACATGGGTCGGCCGTTCCCGGTCGTTCGGCCAGCCGTTCCTGGCCTTCGGCCTGGGGGCAAGCTGTGCCTTGCAAGCGGCTTCGTTTCCAATTTCGGGTCGCCTGCACCGCGTCCATCGCCGTGGCGGCCGGCTTGCCGAACAGCATGTGTTTCACTTTTCTTGCCTCTTCAGGCAGATAGACAATAATGAAGCTTCCGAACCCGCCCGGGGATCCGAAGAGCGGACACAAATAGCTGTAAATCTCGACGGAAATCGCTGCTACTCGTACTGCTTATAGCATTCCAGGTCGAGGGTGATGGCGCGGATCATGTCGAAAACCGGATCCGCATTTTCGAGGCCGAACAATTCACTGGATCGATCGTTGAACTCCTGATGAGAGCCGTGCGTGACCTCTTCGATCTCGCGCAACAGTGCGTCCTTTTCTTCCTGGGTGGCCAGGCGCGCCCAGTTCGCAATCGCCTGCGGCTGAGTATCGCCGAACAGATCGGTATCCTGACCAAGTTCACAACCCAGCAGACCTTCAAGGACAGGAAATTTCCGTACGCAATTTGATGCTGCAGGCGCTGCGGCGCGTTCTTCCCTCCTGGCCTTTCGCGTCATGAAAAGGGCCAGTCCGCCGACGATGATGCAGCACATTGCCGTCCAGGCGTGCAGAGGCCAGTCCATTTCTGCGATCCGATGAAACCCTGTTCAGGTGTGCCGTGGCGAGCACCCGGCAGCCCCAGCTACGCCGCATGTTGAAAGCACGACTCCCATGCGCCACAGCGGATTGTAACAGCCTGACAATTGCGGCGGCAAAGAGACCATCGGCGGTGCCCGCCTGAAGGACGATCCGGACATCGGGCCGGGCTTTCCAGGCTGCGCAGCCTCCCTGCACAAAGCCATCCGCTGGTCGGTTGTGCTGTTGTTGTCAGCGTGAAATTCCTCTGAGCGAACGGATCAGGCCTGGATCCGGCGGTGCGCAATCAGGAATATTTCCTGCGCGCGGGTGCCTGTCGGCTTTTCAGTCTGGCGGTTCACCGGAGTGCAGTGCCATCAGGGCGGGCACCGCCCGTTTCGCCATCCTGTAGTAATCGGCGTCACGCTCGACGCCGATGGAGCGATATCCGAGGGCTTCTGCGGCGGCCACCGTCGAGCCCGATCCCATGAACGGGTCGGCAATCACGCCCTTTCCCAGCGGCAGGACGGCCCGCACCAGTTGGCGCAGGATCGACTGAGGCTTGAGACTTGGATGCGGTGCGATGTCTTTCTCGCGTTTTGGCGTGCGTTCACTTGGGATCACATCGCAGAACGGGTTGCCGTCGGCACGTCGTCGGAGCGCTCCGGTGCCGTAGATTTTCAGGCATTCCCGCACCGTCATTTTTGGCGGCAGTGCCTTGCGAAAGACGCCCCAGGGCTCATAGCCGCCGCGGGGCAGGGAACAGACGCCCGGGAATTCCTTCTCTCCGAGCTTCGGTCTGTCGCCGCCGCGCAGCGTCTGCACCAGCCGGATCACTTCGGTGCGGAACTCAAGCCCTCCCTCCACCATGGCCCCGAAGACAAGCTGCGACAGGAAGGCGTTGGAGGCCATGAATATGTGGGCACCGGGTTTGAGCGCCGGGATGGCTGTGACTGCCAGATCGCAAAAAAAACGTCGCAGGGTTTCGCGCTCGGCGTCATTGAGCGCAGTGAAACGCGGCAGGGGTGCACGCAGGGAACCGTCGAAATGTGGCGGGATGCGCCAGATGCCGGCGTCGTCGGCGCGCATTTTCTCAATCTGCTCCGGCTTGTATTCCTTGACACCATAGGGGGGATCGAAAACCATGCCGTCAAGGCTTTCCGGCGGAAGGCCGGAAAGCCAGTCGAAGGCATCGGCTTGGATCAACAGGGATTTGCCGATGCTTTTGTGTCTGTAGTGAAAGGCAAGGGACTCGACGGCGGGCATGGCTCGGTTCATCCCCCAGGGATCAGCTGCGCAGGTATTGCGCGGAGAGATTTCGGGGCACGTTCAGCTTCAGCGGGGATCAAACCGAGGGGGCGGGCAACCCGACCCGTGTTCTTCCGCGCCGTCTCAGGTCTTCCGCGCATTTCCGTCATCGCCTGTCCGCTGTCGTCCCGGGGGCTTGCGGTGCGGGGCAGGAAAGGATTCTGCCGATGTGGGATGAGCGAGCCCGGCAGAAGGTTGCAGCCACAGGTGAGAAAACGTGGAATTGGACCGCCCCGTCGTCAGGTCGAGCCTCTTCGTCCGCGCCGCCGCATTGCTGTTTCGGCCAGGGACAAAAGCGACCTGACACGCTGAATGGAATATCCGGTCTCTGCGGCGATTTCACGAACGCTCCTGCCCTGTGTGTAATGGCGCTTCACTGCGGCTGCAATGGCTTCGGGGGCAGGGCCGGTCAAGTGGGTGTTTGGCAGCAGCGTCGGAAGCATCGGGCCGCCGGCGTAGCCCTTGTGCACGCGGCCGCGGGGCGTCGTGTCTTCGGGTGATTCGTCGCCCCAGACGGTCCAGCCGGGGTGTGGGTAGCGGGCGAACAGTTCGAGGTACGGACCTGGCGAACATGCCTGAATCAGATCGTATTGCTCATCCGGCTTGCGGGAATGTTCGCGTTTGCGGGTCTCAATCATATTGACCTGTGACCGCCCGGGTTTCAGGGTCCGCATCGACCCTTTGACGCCAAACAGGAGCAGCTCGGTGACGTTGCGGAAATAGAAGCCGACGCCGCGGCCGTCTGGTCCGCCGTCTTTGCGGCGCTTTGCCCAGACGATGTTCGATACATAGCGAAAATTCCATGCCCGCATCACGTCGAGGCCGTCTTCCAGCAACGCATTTGGAACCCAGAGGTAAAGGTGAGCGTTCTTTGCGGCCGCCTGGGATATCGGGAGCGCTTTGATCTCGTCGAGCGACATCGTTGCATATCGATCCAGGCGGCGGTGCTCCGGGGCAACTTTCCCGGTGCGGTTGGTAAACCGCCACGGCGGGTCGGCGAGGATGCTCTGGAACCCTCCGGCAACGCGTGGAAGCGGGGCGGGGCTGTTGGACTCTTTCTGCCGGGTGCGAGGATCAGCCATATTTCTCAGCTATCCTGAAAATGGGTCTTTGAAAAGATCCTATCCAGTCGCTCTGTGGAGCTTTTGGTCAGCGATGGCGGTGTCTCGTCCCCTTCCGCAGCGGTCGGGAGCTTCCCGAGAGGATGCATTTTCTCCGCCTGCGAACTCTGCTGTTGAAGACATCGCACCGATACACACGGATATGGAGGCCGCGCGTCGGGTTTTCCGGGAGACAGCCAGGATGTCTGCGCCGCCGTCGGGTGGGGTGCTGGATTCTGGGCACCGGTGCCAGCCCGCAGTGATTGATCGGGGAAAAGCTGCCGCCATGAGGTCTCCGATGTGGATTGTGGATTGGATGTCTGCCGCCTCTAGCGAGGCGATCATTGTTCAGGATGTGGTTGGGTCGCCTGCAGGGTCGTACAGGCGTGTGTTTCGACAGACGTCGGATGTCATTGTATCGGAGCGCAGAATTTTCCGGAGAGGCTGCGACGGCAGAACCAGGAACCAGGCCCATGCCTGCCAACCAGATCGGCGCGTTCAACGCCCAGACCGCCGCCGACAAAGGCTCGGGCTGGGGCAGCGCGCTCGGCTCCATTGCCGGCGCGGGGATGGGCTTCATGGGGATGCCCACGAACTCGATCGGCGGCAAGCTGTTCGGTTTCGCCGATGGCGGGGCAGTGCCAGCGGTTGGTGGTGCGCCGCAGAACGCGGGCGCAGTGCCGATGGGGGCGAGCCCCTCAAACGGCGCGATCACCGACGATGTGCCGGCGCGGCTCAATGCCGGGGAGTTTATTATTTATTATGCCCCGGGCGGCGGTGGAGCGGTACGGGCAGAAGTTCTTCCAGGGATTGATTGAGAAGGCACAGGCTGAGCAGCAGCGTGCAGGCGCCAAACCGCAAGTCGGGCTGCAAAGCGCTATTCCGATGGGTTAGCGCCCCATAAATGTGTCAGTGGCGATGTCTACAAAAGAGGTTAAACCGCCAAGGCTTGCCTTGCGTGCTCATTGCCTGCGGCATCCAGGACAATCGCCTGCATGATAGCGATTTCAAGGATAATGAAGGCTGCGCCAATACTGACGCCGGCTCGGCGGCTGTAGGACAGCCACCCCGCGATAGCACCGAGCAGAATCGCAGGGAAAAAGAGGACCACAAACAGCAACACCCACGCCAGCGCTCTCGCATGCTGTTCCTTTGTAGTGGCGAAAAAGACGATGATCACGGCGATTACCGCGATCGCTCCAAGCAGAGCAATGACGCGGGCGGCGAAACTTTCTCGGAACATCATATCTTCCTGAGTAACATCCCGGTATCACTTCGCTCTTAGGGGCGTTACGGGCAGCCGGTCAAGCCCCTCGGAACCAAAAATCCCGCAAAAATCAAGCGATTGAGACCACGGTGTTACCGCAGCGCCATAGACTCCCCCTGTGGCGATCTGCTGGCTCGGCGAGGCGTTGGGGAGTTTTCGATGGGGTCTTTCGCACTGGACGCGGATGCGTTCGTAAAGTCGTTCACCGCGATGAGCCGTGCTGTATCTGACGTGAATTACAAGAACACGCAGAACGAAAAGATGCGGCAGGAAATGAACGATCCGCTAAAGGATAAGAAAGTACAAGCTGATATAGCCAATACCGAAGCGAGTACGAAGCTCCAAGGCCCTTTCAGGCGCTGCCTGGGAGAAGGAAAAATGACCCGGAAGTCGTTTCGTTCTTTGTTCTTCGCTCTATTCCGCAACGTCGTTGAGCGGAAGCCGCATTTGGAACTTTGACAGATTGACTGTTTTGCCCGCCAGAATTTGGTTGTGGACTGAGGCCAATTCCTGATCTGTTGCGCTGTCCATAAAACGGAACGCGGACGCGGCGAGGTATTCACGGACCAGCTCAAAGGCCAACCACCGCCGGTTTAATGCCTGAGCGGCCTCTCCTGTGGTGTTGGAGCCAGCAAAAATGTCGACTACGAGGTCGCCTGGGTCAGTAAGAAATTTGATAAAAAATTCCGGTAATTTCGCTGGAAATCGTGCGGGGTGGCCCTTTACGCCAACGCTCTTGCAGCCGCGTAAATAGACACCGTTGCTATCTGTGTTTGGTATCTGCAGGAGATTTGATGGGATAGCACCGCCGTTATCCTTGCCGAATCCGGTGCCAATGTCATGACCGCTCGGCCGCAGTTTTGGCGAGTAGAAAGCGTCAGGGTCCTTCAATAACCTTTTCATTCGGTCGCTGTATGGTGCCAGAACGTTCGTTACATCAGCTTTCGGCCACTCGGTCTTGCTAAACCACCAAACGGTGTTGACGGAATCTTTTGCGCGTAGCTTTCGCTTATTTACCCACTCGATTGGAGATGGGAGTTTTGACGGATTGTACCAGTAGAAGTCTTCGGCGAGGAAAAAACCGATGTCATCGCAGAAACGGATTGGGATACGAAAATTATAGAGGCTTCGTGCCGGCACACCCTTCTGATACGCGCCGCCGAGGTCGAGGACAAAGCTGCCGTCGTCTTTCAATTTTCTGAAAACGATCGCTGCGAATTGCAGAAGCCAGTCAATGTATTCGTGCTGATCCCTATTTCCGTATTCTTTCTTGCGTTGGAGCGCGAACGGGGGGCTCGTAAAGACCAAGTTTACAGAGTTGTCGTTGCATTTGGCAAGCAACTCGATGGCGTCACCGCAAAAAGCCTCCCCTTGCTGGGTCATATAGGCTGGCCGCATGTTGCCCTCAATGTGAGCCGAATCACGGATGCTACTTATAGGCTGTCGCCGTATCGTCGTCAAGGCACAATTATGGATGCATGAAGAGGGCTGATTCGGGTAACGTCCGTGTGGTGCTGGCGAAGAACATTCGCCAGATGCGAGCTGTTTTAGGCATGAGCCAAGAGGGGTTGGCGGACGAAGCTGGGCTTCATCGTACCTATGTTGGCGCAATTGAACGGGCGGAGCGAAATGTTTCGGTGGACAATATAGACAAAATTGCGCGTGCCCTCGGTTGCGATATTGCGTCGCTTTTTGAGGGGTGGCGGTGATGACCCCACATGCGGATAAGGCGGTTCTTGATAAGTTGTTTCCGGCGGTGAGAGAATATCAGAAGCTCGCGGTGAAGCATGGCATAAGAGATATTTTTCAAGATAACGGAGGGAAGTTGCTTCAGGTCGTTTTGACCTTGGGCTTGGTCGTGTTGCCTGGACGTGAGGGAAACGATGCGAGGGATGAGACTGGCAGACAGTATGAGCTAAAGTCGGTTAATATTGACCTCCAAAGGCAGGTGACGACGCACCATCACTTGAACCCGACCATTATTGCGAAGTATCGGTTGGTTGATTGGATCTTTGCTGTCTATAGTAATATCGAGCTTATCTCCATTTATCTGTTAGAGCCAGGCGAGCTTGAGCCGTTGTTCAGCAAATGGGAGCAGAAGTGGAATGAAACAGGCAAAGACATTAACAATCCCAAGATTCCACTTGATTTCGTGGTGAAGCATGGGAGGCTGCTTTACGGCAGTGTTCCCGCGCGAGGAGAAAGAGACCTGCGAGAATGATTAAGTGGATCGTTTTTCATTTCGGTTGTGCAGTCGCACGGGGCGTGCCCGCGTTTCGGACGCGCTGAGTGCGATTCTGTGTATGGCCGCGCTGAGGGTGACGTGGATTAGAGCGGTTTCCGGTCACATGGAACCGTATCCAGCATCACGAATAAAGTTCACGCATTCCTCATCACTGATCTCCCGAATCGTTTTGCGAATAGTTCTCACTATCGATTTCTTGGTTTT
>Ga0123357_10000555_pt1 | contig 36748 bp, 29 predicted proteins | sample TergutEmb28metaG_FD_89873 | JGI IMG/M metagenome (GOLD analysis project Ga0123357, IMG submission 89873) | Embiratermes neotenicus P4 segment gut microbial communities from Petit-Saut dam, French Guiana - Emb289 P4 | ecosystem: Host-associated > Arthropoda: Insects > Digestive system > Gut ... | reverse complement strand
TTCCGCTGCTCAAACACCGTTTGCTCCTTCCAAGACATCGCCGTTCTCCCGTTCCCAAGATGACGGCAAAAGTGTTACCCATGTCTTGGCACATTTGTTACCTATGTGTCGAGTCTATACAGATCATTTTTTTGGTGGCAGGAAGGGGAAATGTAGGGGCGACCGTCCTCGGTCGCCCGTCCGGAGCTTGCATTGCCACCGGCAGCACGGGCGACCGGGGACGGTCGCCCCTACGAAAAGCTCGTCCTTCACGCGATGCGCCACGAAAAGCGTTTTCCCCAAGTGATGCGTTTTTGCGCCGGAGTTTTACGGGGAATGGGGGGTCACAGGCCGTCCGAAGCCGGGGTTTTGTAGGGGCGACCTGTGGTCGCCCGAAATCACCCGGTTGCTGCCACCGGGCGGCAAATCTCCCTTCGGCCCTACGAAAAGCTCGTCCTTCACGCGATGCGCTTTCGCGCACTCCTACCGGCGCTTTCGCGCCACCTCCCTCTGGGAGGGAGGATTTGCCGTGCGGCGCTTTTGCGCCGGAGGAAGGCGCGGGGCGATTGGCATTGTCTCCTGCGGGCCTGATCGAATTTCGCAAGCGGGTAGAATGATTCCTGCCTTGCAAAACCGCCCGGATGCCGACCATGCCCCGCTATCTTCCCGAACCTCCCCTTGAAGCCGAAATCGACGGCAGGACGCTGATCCTGCTCGTCAATCTCGGCACGCCGGACGCGCCGACGACTTCGGCCTTGCGGCGGTATCTGCGCGAATTCCTGAGCGATCCGCGCGTGGTCGAGTTGCCGCGCCTGTTGTGGTGGCCGATTTTGTACGGAATGATTCTTCCTTTCCGGGCAGCCCGGTCGGCACGGAAATACGCGAGCATCTGGCGCGAGGACGCCTCCCCGCTGCGCGCGCATACGGAAGGCCAGGCGAAACTTTTGCAGGGGCTGCTCGGGGCGCGCGGTTATTCGGATTTCATCGTCGAGCACGCGATGCGCTACGGCTCGCCGGGCCTCCCGGAAACCCTGGCGCGGCATCATGCTGCCGGGGTACGGCGGGTGGTGCTGCTGCCGCTCTATCCGCAATATTCTGCCAGCACGACCGGCAGCGCGCTCGATGTGCTTTGCGGCTGGATGCAGCGCACGCGCCACCAGCCGGAGATTCGCTACTGCCGCGATTTTTTCGATCATCCCGGCTATATCGCCGCGCTTGCGGAGACAGTGCGTACAAACTGGCGTAATTTTGGCCAACCGCAGGAGGGTTATCGCCTGTTCATGAGCTTTCACGGGATGCCGCGTTCCTCGGTGCGAAAGGGCGATCCCTATTACCAGCAATGCCGGGAAACCGCGCGCCTTCTGGCGGCGGAGCTGGCCTTGCCGCCGGAGCAGTATTACGTGACTTTCCAGTCGCGCTTCGGTCCGTCCGAATGGCTGCGACCCTACACCGCGCCGGCCTTGCAGGCGCACGGACGCGCCGGGACGATCCGCGCCGATGTGATTTGTCCCGGCTTTGTCGCCGATTGCCTGGAGACGCTGGAAGAAATCGCGATCGAAGGCAAGATCGCGTTCCTGCGCGCTGGCGGGAAGGAGTTTCACTACATCCCGGCCTTGAACGAATCGCCTTCGTGGATTGCGACGCTTGCCGACCTGGTCGAGCCGTACCTGCACGATTGGGTGGAACAGCGCAGCAGAAATGAAGAATTTTTTTCCGAAGGGAAAACCCTGAAAATTCATTCCATTGCGCAGGATTATTACAGTGAGCCCTGAAGAATAAGCAAAAAATCTGCGCGCTGCCTTCTCAACCTTTCCTTTCTTCTGCCGTAAGTTTTTGAACGAACGACGACAGTAGAAAAGGAAAAACCCCCATGAAAATCGACAGCAGCCAGGTGCGCATGGATAGCGCGCATCGCGCCACGACCAGCAGCGAAACCATCGAAACCACACGCGCGGCCAGCGCTCAGGAGCGTGCCGCCTTCGGGAAGGCCAACGCACAGGCGGGTAATCCCAACAGCGCATGGATGGAATCGGCGCGGACGATGCTCTCCGAGATGGCCCGCAATCAAAGCCAACGGGAAAACAATTCCGGCAATGGCCTTCTCAACAATTCCGCGAATGCCGCGAGCATGGCACAGGGAATCCAGAACGGGCAGGAGGCCGCCAGCAAGGATCCGAAGATCGTACTGCTGATGGCGCTGCTGAAAGCGATGACGGGCAAGGACGTGAAGCTCGAAGACATCAGCGTTCCCTCGATCGGCGGCGGCGCATCGCCCGCGCCATCGGGCGGCGGCGGCGACGGAGGACTGCTCGTCTACGAGCGTTCGACTTCGTACACCGAAACCGAAGTCTCCAGCTTCGCCGCGCAGGGGATGGTGAAAACTTCGGACGGGCAGTCGATCAGTTTCCGGCTTGAAATGACGATGGCACGTGCGTACCACGAAGAGAGCTACACTTCGATCACCGCCACGCAGCCGAGGACGAAAGACCCGCTGGTGCTCAATTTCAACGGGACGGCGGCGCAATTGAGCGACCAGCGTTTCGAGTTCGACCTGAGCGGCGACGGCTCGAAGGATTTCATCAACTTCGTCGCCAGCGGCAGCGGCTTTCTCGTCTTCGACCGGAACGGCGACGGCAAGGTCAACGACGGCAGCGAACTCTTCGGCGCGAAGACCGGCGACGGCTTTGCCGAACTGGCCGCCTACGACGAGGACGGCAACGGCTGGATCGACGAGAACGACCCGATTTTCGCGCAACTGCGCCTCTGGACGCGCGACTCGAACGGCAACGATGTCCTGCTGAGCCTGAAGGACGCCAATGTCGGCGCGCTCTTCCTTGGCCGCGTCGCGACGCCCTTTGACATCAAGGACGCCAGCAACCAGTTGCAGGGTTCCGTGCGCAGTTCGGGCGTCTTCCTCCAGGAAAACGGCAAGGTCGGCTCAATGCAGCAAATCGACCTGACGGTCTGAAAACCTGCCGATATGGCGGAAACGGAGTTTTGTTTCCGCCATATTCTTGTCTGGATTCCGGTGCGGGGGTTTCCTGATTTTCTAAATTAGAATCAAGAATTCATTTGTATAAATCAATACTGTAGCGAATCATTATTTAAGTATGTAGGATGGGTAGAGCGCAGCGAAACCCATCATTTCTTCCTCTGGAATTCCGATGGGTTTCGCTGCGCTCTACCCATCCTACATCTTGTGCAGGATCCAGGGCATGGGTTGGGTGTAGGGGCGACCGTCCCCGGTCGCCCGGCGAATTTCGCTCTGCGGAACCGGGACATCGCCTGGAGCAGGGGAAGCGAAGCCCGAAATTCCGGCGGAATGCGCTTCACGCCCCCATTCCGATCCCCTTGAAGAGCCGCCCCTTGATTGCCAAGCGAATAAGCCGGCAAGCCTGCCATTCAAAATATGCAAAAGATCACATAGAAAGCATTAACCATGCCATAAACGCGACTTTTTACCTAGATCAAAAAACAAGTCGATTGTGATCCCCTGATTCTCTGGGGGAGAATACGCGCATAAGGTCTCGGGGTTTGTTGTTCCGGGGCTTTTTTTTTGGGGCTCGAATCGAACAGGAGTGAAACGACCATGAAAAAACTGAAAGGGATCACCTTGATCGAATTACTGGTGACGATCACCGTTGTTGCCATTTTGGCCATGATTGGCCTTCCGTCCTTCCGGAACCTCATCCTCAGTAACAATGTTTCCAAGGAAGTCCGGTCCTTGCAGGACAGTATCGAGCTGGCGCGCAGCAATGCGCTGAAGACCGGCTTGTCGACGATTGTCTGTCCGGCCAACGACGACGCCTCGGGATGCCTCGATGTGAGTGACTGGCGAGGCGGCTGGCTTGTCGCCGTCTCGAAGGATGGTTGCAGCTCCAATGACATTGATGATGCAGGTCCCATCCAGGTTGTCGGCAGGATTTCTTCGGAGAGCGCAACGTATTTCCCTTTTTCCAAAGTCTCCGAGCATAACTGGTTGTGTTTCAACCGGATGGGAGTCTCTCCGAAGGATTACAGCGGCAAATTCGTCTTCAATGTCGAAGGCAAGGATGAATACAAGCGTTGTGTGTATATGTCCGGCGTCGGAGGCGTCCAGGTTTTGCGCGACAAGGAAACGGATAACACGGACAAGGAGACATGCTGATGAAAAACTGGAAAACGATGGTTTTGCCCCGCAGGCACGCAGGCACTTCGATGCTGGAAGTCCTGATTACGCTGGTCGTGGTTTCTGTCGGGTTGCTTGGCCTGGCCGGGATCCAGGTCGTGACCCTGGCAAATGCGGGATCTGCGGGCGTCGGCAGCGCTGCCGCGATGCTGGCCGAAAGCCTGGCCGCCTCGATCAGCGCCAACCAGGCGTATTGGGGAGGAACCGACAGCATGGGAACGGCAACCGGATTCCAACCGGGCGCGTCCGTCAAGGTTTCCGGGGAAACATTGACGCCGGCGATTGGCAAGGCAAATGTCGACTGCACTGGCAAGGATCCCTGTAGCCCCGCAGACATGGCGGCTTTCGATCTGAAGGAGTGGGGCGCCCGGCTGGCGAAGTACCTGCCCAACGGCGCCGGGGAAGTGAAATGCGCCCAGGCGCCCGGCACCGCAGGCGCAGGGGAGACGAGTCCGCAATATCTTTGCGCGATCACGGTTTCATGGCAGGAAAAAAAGCTCAAAAGCGCTGCCGATCATTACAGCGATGAGCGCAATTTGTCCTCGCCGAACCTCCGTAGCTACACCCTGGTGGTACAACAGTGAAAGGAGCTCCCATGAAAGGAAGATACTTCCGCGTTCTGCCCCGGCAGCGTGGCTTCAGCCTGGTCGAGCTGATGATTTCGATAGTGCTCGGACTTTTCCTGGTGGCGGGGCTGCTGATGATCTACGTGAATACGCAGTCCGCAGTGCGGAGCCAGGCGGGCATCGCCGAGATTCAGGAGAGACAGAGAAACGCCATCGCGATGTTGAGCAATTTCATCCAGCCCGCCGGGTATTTCCCGATCCCGCTCGTTGCCACGGATCTGCTGGAACTCAGGAACTACACCTTCCCGGCGAAGGCTCCCTACACGCAAGGCGCGGTCATTTTTGGCGACGACAAATCGGTCCGCATCCGCTTCCAGGCGCCGGCCAACGATAGCGGGAGCAGGGTGCTCAATTGTCATGGAGACTCCAACCAGACCGGTATCGAGAGGGTGTACGACAATTTTTTCTACCTCAGGGAGAAAGAGGAGCTGCTGGTTTGCGCCCTGGGCGACAGCAGCATAGCGGCCGCCGGAGTGGCCGAAGAAGTGCTGGTGCGCGGCGTGAAGACGCTGGGCGTGGAATACGGGGTCGACGATACCGGCGAGGTCGGCTCGGTGACCCGTTATCTCAGTGCAGACAAGGTTTCGGACTGGACTGAAGTGCGCGCGGTCAAGCTGAAGATGGGTTTTGCCAATCCGCTCATGGGGCAGCCGGGGCAACCCGATTCTGTCGAGATCAAGCATGTCATTCAATTGATGGGGGCCTCATGAAAACCTGTACGCGCTTCCCCCGGAAAGATCGTGGTTTTTCGCTGTTTGTCGCCATGATCATCCTGATCCTCCTGAATCTCCTGATGCTCATGATGGTGCGCACCGCCATCATGCAGGACACCATGACCGGCAATACCCGCGAAAAGGGCCGCGCCTTGCAGGCCGCCCAGAACGCAATGGCCTATGCCGAATGGTGGCTCAGGCAAAGCAGCAGCTCTTCGGGCAATTGCAACGACGGACGCCTGGCGCAACCGGCCATCTGCGACCAGGCTGTGCGCCTCACTCCCCTGGACAAGACTCCGGATAAATCCCCGTTGAGCACCTGGGTGGAATACCAGCCTTCCTCGGATCCCAAATACTGGCAAACCGGCAAGGAGGGCGGTCAGGATGTCTTTTACCGCAACCCGGGCTTTCACATCCAGTATCTTCAGACCGCATCCGGCGGCAAAAGCAATTATTACCAGATCACCGCCTTCGGCTATGGCGGAAACCAGCAGACCGTCGCCGTGACGCAGAGCCTCTATGCGATGAGTCTTTCCAGCGGTGGAACCACGGTAACAAACCTAGGAGAACCCTGAAATGAAAAAATCATTTACCCGAAAGTTTCCCTGGGCAATTGCTCCGGCATTCCTGTGTTATTCGGCAATTTCGACTGCCGTGGTCACGGTGGAAGAAGATTTCACCAAATCGACGACCCAGAACCGCTGGCAAATGCCGAAAACCAGCGGCGGGACCGGCCCCAACATGGCTTGCCTGACCGCCGGCACCTCCGGCTCGGTCAACACCGTTACCGTCGGTTCTCCGCCCGCCTGTAACTCCTCTGGCTACTCGTACCCAAACATCAAGGAAGCCGATGGCAAGGGCGCGCTGCGGCTGACGCCAGCGCTTAACCAAATGGCGGGCGGGATCGTTTCCGACTTCACCTTTCCCACCAACGAAGGCGTCCAGATCTCCTTTACCACTTACTCCTACGGTTCCACCACCTATACCTGGAGTGACAAAATGAAAGGCAACATAGGAGCGGACGGCATCGCCTTTTTCCTGACCGACGGCGCCCAGCCGGTTTCCCTCGGGGCGCGGGGCGGCTCGCTCGGCTACAGTTGCTCCAACCAGACCAATCCGACGCGGGGCTATCAGGGGGAGGGCATCATCGGCGGCTACCTCGGACTGGGAATGGACGAATGGGGCAATTTCCTGAACTCCGGCGACAATACCAATACCGGATCCTACGGTCTCGTCAACACCATCGGCATGCGCGGCGCGGGTTCGGTCAACTGGAAAACGCTCAACAGCAAATATCCGTCGTACTACCCGAGCAGCGGAGTTTCCTGGGGCTTGGGGGAACAGGACGAAGGCATCCGCAGGACCTGCCAGACCGGAACGATCCATAAATACAATAAAACCAGCAAGATGTGGGAGCAGTCCAGCGAGAAGGTCCAGTACAACTATCCGGAGCTTTCCGGCGCTTCGACCTTCCTGCCCATCAGCATGCCGCTCAGCAACCCCGACGCCAAGACGCGGGACAGGGCCACGCCGATCAATTACAAGCTGCGGATTACCAAGGGCGGCTTGCTGAGCCTGTGGTGGAGTTATAACGGTGGCATCTACCAGCCGGTACTGATCGACAAGAATATCAGCAGCGCGAACGGGCCAATGCCCGATTCCTTCCGCTTCGGGTTTTCCTCCTCGACCGGCGACTACAACAATATCCACGAAATCACCTGCTTCAAGGCGGCGCCCGCCTCCCACTCGGAAGGTTCGGCGGCCATCAGCTTGCCGAACAATGAATACAAGACGGGCGCCCAGATCTACATCTCCATGTACAACCCTGGAAACTGGTCCTCGCAACTGATGGCCAACAATCTCGTTTATCAGAAAGCCACCGGCAAGGTCAGCGTCAACCCGGTGTCCAACTGGGATGCCTCCTGTGTGCTCACCGGCGGCCCCTGCAACAGCACGGGCGGCAAGAGCGTCACCGCCCAGGCGACCGACAGCAGGGCGATCCTGGCGCACAACGGAACGCAGGGCATCCCGCTTCGCTGGGATAACCTGAGCACCGAACAGAAGAGCGCGCTCAACCTCGGCGACAACCGGGGCGAATTGCGCCTCCAGTATCTGCGCGGCGACCGCAGGAACGAGCAGACCTCAAGCGGATCCGGCTTGTTCCGGGCGCGCGCCAGCGTGCTGGGCGACATCATCAACTCCGGCCCCGCCTGGGTCGGCCCGCCTTCGATCTATGCCGACAAGGGCGCCTGGACCGATGCCCTGAACCCCGACCTTCCCCAGCCGGAAAATTCGGGTCAGGCTTATGCAGATTTCAAAAGGGGCCTCAATACCCGCCTGAACGTTGTCTATGCGGCTTCCAACGATGGCCTCTTGCATGGCTTCCGCTCCGGCGCCTATGACAGCACCGGATCCCAGTATCAGACGGATCTCAACGACGGGCGCGAAGTGCTGGCGTACATGCCCGGCTCCGTGCTGAAGGTCATCCACAACAACAATGCCGCCGGCATGGATTTTTCAAACGTGAACTACGGGCACAATTATTTCAACGACGCTACGCCCGGCACCGGCGACCTGTTCTATGGCGGAACATGGCACACATGGCTGGTCGGCGGCCTGGGGGCCGGCGGCTCGACGATCTACGCGCTGGATATTACCGATCCCTCCAGTTTCTCGGAGGCCAATGCCGGCTCGCTGGTGGTCGGCGAGTGGGCCTACAACGCCAACGATCCGGTCTGGAAAACCCTGGGCAATACGTACGGCACGCCCGTGATCCGGCGCTTCCACAATGGGCAATGGGGCGCGGTGTTCGGAAACGGCTGGTGCCTGCCCAACGACGTCAAGAACGGAAACTGCCGCGCAACTTCGGGAGAAGCCGGAATCTACGTGATGCTCGTCGACGACGCCGGCAAACCCAGCTTCAGATTCCTCGGCACCGGCAGCGGAACGACCGCCTCGCCCAACGGGATCGCCTATACCACCGCCGTCGACCTGGACGGCGACAATATCGCCGATTACGTTTATGCCGGCGACTTGCTGGGAAATATCTGGCGCTTCGACATCTCCAGCTCCAATTCTTCCCTCTGGGGAAGCGGCGGCAGCGTCACCAAGATATTTACTGCGCTGGTCAACCAGCCCATCACCACGAGGATCATGGTCTCGGCCACCCGCGCCTCAAGCGGCGGGGCTCCGAGAATCATGCTCAATTTCGGCACGGGCCAGCAAATCCCCAGCTACCTCTCCACCGCCGAGCTCAATTCCAAGGCAGCCCAGACGCTGTATGGCATCTGGGACTGGGACATGAGTCAGTGGAACGCGAAAAAGAGCGCGCAGTACGCCTCGCTGGACAGCGGCGAAAAACCGGTCAACCGCACTTCGCTGGTACAGCAAACGATCGACTCCAAAACGAACGCGCTGAGCAACAACAGCGTCTGCTGGGCCGGACAGGCTTCGTGCAGCGGCACGGCGAACCGCTATGGCTGGTACATGAATCTGGAGACGTATAGCTCGGGGTATCTGACCGTCTACGAGCAGCTCATTTACAACCCGATCCTCAGCGCTGGCGCCGTCTTTTTCAGCACCATGGTTCCGGGAGTCGATAACACAGCCTCCTGCAACACCACCTTGGCGACCGGATTCACCTATGCGCTCAATCCGGAAACCGGCGGCGGGATTGCCGGCCTGTACACAAACAATTTCAATGACACCTCCGGATACCGGCTGCCGCTCAACGCGACCGGCGCTCCTTCGATGATCAGCGTCGAGGGCCGGTGGTTCCTGATCACCAAGGATGCCTCGGGAAAGGTGACGCCCACCGAAGTCTTTCTCAGGGCCAGCGAGAAGAGCAGCAAGCGGGTGAACTGGATACAGTTGCGTTGATTTCAGGAGGGCAAGGAAAATGATGTCCGATTTTTATCCCAGCCGGAACGCCACACGGGGATTTACGCTGATCGAACTGATGATCGTGGTGGCGGTCGTCGCCATCATCATGGCAATCGCGCTTCCCGCCTATACGGACAGCATCCGGAAGGCGCGCAGGGCCACCGCGAAATCGGCGCTCGTCGATCTCGCGGCACGCCAGGAAAAGTATTACGCGATGAACAACCGCTATGCCGATACGCTCAGTCTCCTCGGATATTCCTCGGCCTCTCCCAACCAGTTCGATGTCGTCAACGACGGCGGGGCCGTGTATTACCAGGTCAAGCTGACCGTGACCCCGGCGACGACCAGTGGCGACCCCGCCAAATTCAGCGCCACGGCGACGCCGGCAGGCGACCAGGCCAAGGATCCCTGCGGCAGCCTTTTGCTGGACAGCATTGGCAGGCAGGACGTTTCCGGAACCGCCAAGAAGGGCTGTTGGTGAGCTAAATTTTCTAAATTACTTAAATAATGTTTCGCTACTGTAGTGGTTTTTAGAGGCGAATTCTTAAGTCAAATTTAGAAAACAGGCCATTGAACCGGCCCTTATTCGCCCGGCAATTGTAGGGGACGCCGCCCTCGGCGTCCCGTAGGGCAGGCATTTCGATCATTGCGCAGGCGGGACGCCGAGGGCGGCGTCCCCTACGAGGCGTCTGCTGCTACGGATGCGGCCTCTGTCTTGTCCGCCCTTGATTGCCGGGTGAATAAATCGAAACCGCTCCAGGGGTTTATTCCGGGAGCAATTCCAGTTTGCCGATGGTGCGGGAGGTGGTTTGCTCGCCCTTGGCGGCAGGGGCGCCGCTTCGGGCGAGTTGGCGGTTGAAGGCGTTGAGGCGGTCGAGCACCCGGATGAGGAGGGTGTTGTTGAAACGATCCTGCAATTCTTCCGAGGAGAGTTCCAGCGCCGCGCCGTTGATTTCGAGGTAGGAGAGCGGCGTCATGGCGACGGCCGTGGTGTGGCGCCTGGCGCTGGTCGGATGCAGGAAGGAGAGGTCGCCCAGCACTTCGCCTGCGTCGAGGCGATAGAGGATGCGCCCCTCGCAGGAGACTTCGACTTCGCCTTCAAAGATGATGCCGAAATTGCGCCCTTCTTCTCCCTCCTCGATCAGAATCGACTTTTCGGGGAATTGCCGCCAGGTGCAGATGCGCAGGGTTTCCCAGACTTCGATGTCGTCGAAATCGACAAAGAAATTCATCTTGCGCAAGCGCTGGAAGCGGGCTTCGTTTTCCTTTTCGTCGACGTCGTCGTCCTTCAGGATCTGGTAACGCACCGCTGAAAGATCCTTGGCGAAATCGGCGCCGTTCTGGTAGCGCGAGTAGAGATCCTTTTCCATCGCCTTCTGGATGACCGGATCGAGCCCTGCGGGCAGGTTCGGGTTCATCGCGCAGACGGAAGGGGTATCCATGTTGAGGATACGGTAGATCAGCGTGGCAGGCTTCTTGGCGCGGAAGGGGAGACGCCCGGTCAAAAGCTGGAAGAGAATCACGCCGAGCGAGTAGAGATCGGTTTTCTGGTTGAGCGGGTACGCCTTGATTTGTTCCGGCGACATGTAGGCCGGCGATCCGACGCCCATGATGAAGGTGGAGTCGCGCCCTTCCCTCGGTTGCAGGTCGAGCGCGAGGCCGAAATCGGTGATTTTCGGATTGTTTTCGGAGTCGATCAGGATGTTCGCCGGCTTGATGTCCCGATGCACCACTCCTTGCCGGTAGGCGTAATCGAGCGCGAGGCAGCATTTGAAGATGATGCTGACGACCCGGTGCATCGGCAGGAGCCTGTCGATGCCGACAAACTGGTCGAGCGCCTTGCCTTCGATGTATTCCATCACGATATAGGCGCGATCCTTTTCGAGCACCTTTTCGTGAACCTTGACGATGTTCGGGTGTTCCAGGCGCAGCCCAACGCGGCTTTCGGTCTGGAAGAGCCTCAACAGGCGGCGCGAGCGCGCGGCGTTGGATCCGCTCAGTGAAATGACCTTGACGGCGACTTCGGTATTGCTGTCCGGGTCGCGCGCCAGATAGACGATGGCCGTCGCGCCCTTGCCGATTTGCCGCAAGACCTGGTATTTCCCAATGGTTGCAGGCGGCGTTTCGCCTGCCGGTGTTTTGTCAGCCATTCTTATATCCTAACAGCCTTCCCTCTGGCGCCGAAGAAATTTTTGGCAGCCTCTCTTGAAAAACCCTGTTTATCCCCTACCTAACGAGCAAGTATTACCAAAACCTGAGGAATTTTGCATGAGTAAACACAAATCGGAGCATACAAAGGATCCGCAGCAGGCGGCAAGTATGGAAAGCGGCACGGACGAGGCCTCTGTTGAAACGGAGATCGGGGTGGCGGGCATCGAGGAGGCCGCGCCGCTTGCCGGGTTGCAGGAACAGTTGCGCCAGGCCGAGCAGAAGGCGGCGGAAAATCACGACGCCTGGATGCGGGCAAAGGCGGAGGTGGAAAACACGCGCCGCCGCGCGCAGGAAGACGTGGTGAAGGCGCACAGGTTCGCGGTCGAAAAATTCGCCATCGACCTCCTGGCGGTCAAGGATACGCTGGAAATGGCGCTGGCCGACAGCAACCCCGACTCCCTGCGTTCCGGCCTTGAATTGACACTGAAGAACCTCGTCTCGGCCTTCGAGCGCTCCAGTATCGTTGAAGTCAATCCCGTCGGCAAAACCTTCGATCCGAACTGCCACCAGGCCATGTCGGTCGTTCCGGCAAGCGTTGGGACTCCGGACAACACCGTGGCGCAGGTCTTCCAGAAGGGCTACCGGCTCGCCGAACGCACCTTGCGCCCCGCGATGGTCGTGGTCGCCAAGGAACAGAAAGATTGAAGGGCCGCCGCGCGTTTTTCGCCTTCCCCGCTTGAAAAACGCGCCTTCGCCTCCACTTCCAATGCAGTACTGCATTTCTGACTTGTCTCTCGCAACGAATTTCATGGAAAGGAACCACAATGGGAAAAATCATCGGCATTGACCTGGGCACCACCAACTCCTGCATCTCCCTGATGGAAGGCGGCCAGCCGAAAGTCATCGAAAACTCCGAGGGCGCGCGCACGACGCCTTCGATCGTCGCCTACACCAACGACGGCGAAGTGCTGTGCGGAGCGCCGGCCAAGCGCCAGGCGGTCACGAACCCGAGGCACACCCTGTTCGCGGTCAAGCGCCTGATCGGCCGCCGCTTCGAGGAAAAGGAAGTCCAGAAGGATATTTCGCTGATGCCTTACAAGATCGTCAAGGCCGACAACGGCGATGCCTGGGTCGAAGTGCACGACAAGAAGATCGCGCCGCCGCAGATTTCCGCCGAAGTGCTGCGCAAGATGAAGAAGACGGCTGAGGATTATCTCGGCGAACCCGTCACCGAGGCTGTGATTACCGTTCCCGCCTATTTCAACGACAGCCAGCGCCAGGCCACCAAGGACGCGGGCCGCATCGCGGGGCTGGAAGTCCGGCGCATCATCAACGAGCCGACCGCAGCGGCGCTGGCCTTCGGGATGGACAAGAAGCAGGGCGACAAGAAAATCGCCGTCTATGACCTGGGCGGCGGCACCTTCGATATTTCGATCATCGAAATCGCCGAAATCGACGGCGAGCACCAGTTTGAAGTGCTGGCGACCAACGGCGACACTTTTCTCGGCGGCGAGGATTTCGACCAGCGCGTGATCGACTATATCGTCACCGAATTCAAGAAGGAACAGGGCGTCGATCTCTCGAAGGACGTGCTGGCCCTGCAACGCCTGAAGGAAGCGGCGGAAAAGGCCAAGATCGAACTCTCTTCCGGCCAGCAGACCGAAATCAACCTGCCCTACATCACCGCCGACGCTTCCGGGCCGAAGCACCTGACCTACAAGATCACCCGCGCCAAGTTCGAGGCGCTGGTCGAGGATCTGATCGCCCGCACGATCAAGCCCTGCGAAACCGCGCTGGCCGATGCCGGCTGCAAGCCGGGCGACATCGACGACGTGATCCTCGTCGGCGGCCAGACGCGGATGCCCAAGGTGCAGGAGCAGGTCAAGCAGTTCTTCGGCAAGGAGCCGCGCAAGGACGTCAATCCGGATGAGGCCGTCGCTGTCGGCGCGGCGATCCAGGGCGGCGTGCTGCAAGGCGATGTGAAGGATGTGCTGCTGCTCGACGTGACCCCGCTCTCGCTCGGCATCGAAACCCTGGGCGGCGTGATGACCAAGCTGATCCAGAAGAACACGACGATCCCGACCAAGGCGGGCCAGACTTTCTCCACCGCCGACGACAACCAGGGCGCGGTGACGATCCATGTACTGCAAGGCGAGCGCGAAATCGCCTCGGGCAACAAGAGCCTGGGCCAGTTCAATCTCGAAGGCATCCCGCCCGCCCCGCGCGGCATTCCGCAGATCGAGGTCACCTTCGACATCGACGCCAACGGCATCCTGCACGTCTCGGCGAAGGACAAGGCCACCGGCAAGGAAAACAGGATCACGATCAAGGCAAACTCCGGATTGTCGGAGGACGAGATCCGGAAAATGGTCAAGGACGCCGAACTGCACGCCGAAGAGGACAAGAAGGCGCGCGAACTGGCCGATGCCCGCAACTCCTGCGACGCGCTGATCCACTCGGTGAAGAAGTCGATGGATGAGTACGGCAAGGATCTTTCCGGCGACGAAAAATCCGCGATCGAGGCGGCGCTGAAAGAGGCCGAGGGCGTGGTGCGCAGCAACGACCTGGAAGAAATCAGGTCGAAGAGCGAGGCGCTGGCCAAGGCGGCGCAAAAGCTGGGCGAGAAGGTCTACGCGCAACAGCAGGCAGAGCAGGCCAACGCCGCAGGAGCCGAATCCGGCGGCAATGCTGGCAGCAGCGCCGGAAATGCCGCTTCGGGCGCAGACCAGGGCGACATCGTCGACGCCGAATTCACCGAAGTCGACGACAAGAAGTAAACAGCTTTCTCTCCCGGCGCAAGACGCCGGGAGAGAAAGCGAAAGGCGGCTTAAAACGACCCGGCGCGGGCGTATGGGGAATTCCTTCATACGCCTTTCGCGCTTTCCCGTTTTTTCCGGGCAGGGCGTAGGATGGGTAGAGCGACAGCGAAACCCATCGCAAATTTGGTTTGTGGTCAATGATGGGTTTCGCTGCGCTCTACCCATCCTACAAACTTTCCCGTTTTTTCCGGGATGAAACGAAACAGGGCAAACAGATGGCAACAAGTACGAAACGCGATTTTTACGAAATCCTCGGCCTCAACCGCGATGCTTCCGAGGACGAGATCAAGAAGGCTTACCGCAAGCTGGCCATGAAATACCACCCCGACCGCAATCCGGACAACCCGAAGGCGGAGGAGCATTTCAAGGAAACCAAGGAAGCCTACGAAATTCTTTCCGACCCGCAGAAACGCTCCGCCTACGACCAGTTCGGGCACGCCGGGGTCGATCCCCAGGCCGGAATGGGCGGTTTCGGCGGTGGTTTTGCTGGCGGCGCGGGATTCGCCGATGCCTTCGGCGGCATCTTCGATGAAATCTTCGGCGGGCGTGGTGGCGGCGGCGGCAGGGGCGGCGCCTATCGCGGCGCCGATCTGCGCTACAACCTGGAAATCACGCTGGAACAGGCCGCCTTCGGTACGGAAACCAAGATCCGCATTCCGGCCATGGAAGAATGCGGAAACTGCAAGGGCAGCGGCGCGAAGCCGGGCACCGAGCCGCAGGTTTGCCCCACCTGCCACGGCAACGGCCAGATACGCCTGCAACAGGGATTTTTCTCGATCCAGCAGACTTGCCCGAAATGCCACGGCACCGGGCGCTTCGTCGCCGAAGCCTGCGGCAAGTGCCACGGCGCCGGACGCATCAAGCAGCACAAGACCCTGGCAGTGAAAATCCCCGCCGGCGTCGACGAGGGCGACCGCATCCGCCTGACCGGCGAGGGCGAACACGGCATGAACGGCGGGCCTCCGGGCGACCTGTACGTCCAGATCCGGCTGTTGCCGCATACGGTTTTCCAGCGCCAGAAAAACGACCTGCACTGCGAAATGCCGATCAGCTTCAGCACCGCCGCACTCGGCGGCGAAATCCAGATTCCGACCCTCGACGGCATGGCGAACCTGAAGATTCCGCCGGAAACGCAAACCGGGAAAATCTTCCGCCTGGCCGGCAAGGGCATCAAGGGCGTGCGCACCACCCGGAACGGCGACCTGCTTTGCCACGTCGTCGTCGAAACCCCGGTGCGCCTGACCGACCGCCAAAAGGATCTGCTGCGCGAACTCGAAGAAATCAGCCTCGCCGACGGCAACCACCGCCACAACCCGAAAGCGAAATCCTGGATGGACCGGGTCCGCACCTTCTTCGGCAACGCCTGAAACGGAAGGATGGAAAATTCTAAATTAGTGTTTTAATTGCAGTTTGAAAATCACTACGGTAGCCGAAGCAAATTTAACTAAATTTAGAAAATTCCCCACATAAACCCCCCGGAACTCCACCCATGCGCCCGGCGATTCACCGCACCGAAACGGCCAGCAAAACCGGGCGCTGCCTCGTGCTGCTGCATGGGTGGGGATTCGCGGCAAGCGTCTGGGAAGAGACGCTCTTGCAACTGGCGCGGTACGCGGAAAACAAAACGGGGGACGTTCCGTTCCAGAAAATCTACCGCGTCGATTTCCCCGGTTACGGCGCTTCCCCCTTCGCCCCCACCTCGCCCCCGGCGCTGGCCGAAGCCTTGCTCGACGCCCTGCCCGAAGGCGCGCTCTGGTGCGGCTGGTCGCTCGGCGCGCAAATCGCGTTGCAGGCCGCGCTCTCCCGTCCGGAACATCTGGTTGGCCTGGCCCTGGTCGGCGCGACGCCCTGTTTTGTGAGACGCGAAGCCTGGCCCCACGCGCAGCCGGAAGCGGTATTCACCGCCTTCGCCGAAGCGGTGGCGCACGATTCCGAAGCCGCGCTGACCCGCTTCGCGGCGCTCGTCAACCAGCGCGACGCCCGCCTTCGCCAGACGCGCCAGACGCTGATTGCCGCGCGGGAGATCACTCCGCCGCCCGATCCACGCGGATTGGCCGAAGGGCTGGACTGGCTGCGCCAGACCGACCTGCGCGCCGCGCTCGCCGGCACGCGGATCAGCCTTCCCACCCTCCTGATCCACGGCGAACGCGACGCGCTCGCCCCCGTCGCCGCCAGCGAATGGCTGGCGCAGCATCTGCCGCAAGCGGCGCTCGAAGTTTTCCCGGAAACGGCACACGCGCCCTTTCTCTCGCAACCCGAAAAATTCGCCGCGCGGCTGGCAGCCTTTGACGCAAGCATCGCCACTCCCCAGACGCGGGGGCGGCGATGAAAGCCCAGCGCCCCGCGATCCGCAACGCCTTCGAACACGCCGCAAACAGCTACGACGACGCGGCAACGGCGCAGCGGGAAGCCGGAAAGGCGCTCCTTTCCCTGCTCAGGGACGCACTGGAGAAGCCGCCGCGCGATGTGCTCGACGCCGCCTGCGGCACCGGCTCCGGCGCGCTTCATCTGAGCGCCTCCTGGCCGCAGGCGCGCCTGACCCTGCTCGACTTCTCCCCGGCCATGCTCGCCCGCGCCCTGCAACGCGATCCTTCGCGCCGGTCTCGTTATCTGGCCGCCGACATCGAAGTCCTGCCTTTCCCTCCGGCCTCCTTCGACCTGTACTGGTCCAACCTGGCGCTGCAATGGTGCGACGCCTCCCGTACCCTCGCCGAAGCAAAGCGCATCCTGCGCCCCGGCGGCACGCTGGCCTTCTCCACCCTCGGCCCCGCCACCTTCGCGGAACTCACCCGCGCCTTTTCCGGAATCGACCGCTACCGCCACACCCTTTCCTTCCTCGCCCCCGAAACGATCGAGGAGGCTCTCGCCAGCGCGGGTTTTCGGAACATCATCCACTTGCGGCAACGGATCGTCTGCCATTACCCGGAACTGAAACAACTCCTCCGTGCGATCAAGTCCATCGGCGCCAACACCCTCGGCCCCGAACGCCGCCCCGGAATGATGGGCAAAAACGCCTGGCGCTCGCTGGAGGCCGCCTACGAAAAGGAACGCGCCGCTGAAGGCTTGCCGCTTTCCTACGATGTTCTTCTTTATTGCGCCGGTGTTCCTGTTTTGGAAACGGGAAGCGCCATCCGGCAAATATAATTCAATCGAGCTATCAAAAACCCAGGGCAAGAAAATGAAAGCTTATATACAGGTATATACCGGAAACGGAAAAGGAAAAACCACAGCAGCGCTCGGTTTGGCATTACGCGCTGCCGGGGCCGGAATGAAAGTGTTTATTGCGCAATTCGTCAAGGGGCAGGAATACTCTGAAACATTTGCCATTCGTGAGCACTTGCCCTCACTGGAGATCAAGCAATACGGGAGAAATTGTTTCATCGTCAATGCCCCGACGCAAGACGATATCGACGCTGCCCGCAAGGGACTGGAAGAGGTATCGGCTGTGATCTCATCGGGTAAATACGATATGCTCGTGCTCGATGAAGCCAATATCGCCATTTATTATAATCTTTTCAGTTCGGCAGAATTGATTGAATTATTGAAACGCAAGCCTGAACCGATGGAAATCATTATTACGGGACGCTACGCTCCTCCTGAAATACTGGAAGCGGCGGATTTGGTTACCGAAATGAAAGAAGTGAAGCATTATTATATGGAAGGCGTCCAGGCGCGAAAGGGAATCGAGTATTGATTTCTTCATGAACGAAATGAATTCCACTCCTCCCACACCGGCCCAAAAGCCTTCCGCCTGGTTCGTTACCGGAACCGATACCGAAATCGGCAAGACCTTCGTCACTTGCGCGTTGCTGCACGCCTTTCGCGCTGCCGGGTTTTCCGCCGCCGGGATGAAGCCGGTGGCTGCCGGTTGCGATGAGACGGGCGAGAACGAAGATGTCGCCGCGCTGCGCGCCGCGTCCTCGCCGCTGCAAGCCTTGCCCCGCGAATGGGTCAATCCCTGGTGCTTCGCCCAGCCCGTCGCGCCGCATATTGCCGCCCGCGAGGAGGGGCGCATCATTACGATGGAGCCGGTTCTTTCCGCCTTCGCGCATCTTTCCTCAAGCTGCGATGTGGTGCTGGTGGAAGGTGTCGGCGGTTTTCGCGTGCCGCTGGGCCGTGATTTCGACAGCGCCGACCTCGCATGCGCATTCGGCCTGCCGCTCCTGCTCGTCGTCGGCTTGCGCCTGGGTTGCATCAATCATGCGCTGCTCACGGCGGAAGCGATCCGCGCGCGCGGCCTGACATTGGCCGGCTGGGTCGCCAACACGGTCGATCCCCACATGCTCCGCCGCGACGAGAATCTGGAAGCCTTGCGCGAGCGTCTCGACGCGCCGCTTCTGGGCCTTATCCCGCATCTGGACAGCGCCGATCCGTCGGCAGCGGCGGCGTTTTTGCGCTTGCCGTGAAACAAGGGAGGCCGCACGCCAGGATTTTCTGCTTCAAACGGATCATTCCCAGGTTGATTTCAGGTTCTATGTTTTATAAAATATATAAGACTTGCCTCGACGATGGAAGCGCTGATTGCAGTGCCTTTACTTCCATTCCTTCCCCGGCGCCCCTTATTAAATTCCCCATAAGACGCAGCACATCATAAAATCTCATTTTTCCGCTTGGCACAGAAAGGATCCAAGATGTTAGCAGCCTATCGCCAACACGCTGCCGAACGCGCAGCGCAGGGCATTCCGCCGCTCCCTCTTTCCAGGGAGCAAACCGAGGCGCTGGTGCAGTTGTTGCAGAACCCGCCCGCAGGAGAAGAAGCGTTCCTGCTTGAGATGCTCACGAACCGCATTCCCGCCGGTGTCGACGACGCGGCGCAGGTCAAGGCGGAATTCCTGGCAAGAATCACCCGGAACGAAGCGGCAAGCCCGCTCGTCTCGCGCGCCAAGGCGACCGAACTTCTGGGTACGATGCTCGGCGGCTATAACGTGAAGCCGCTGATCGATCTGCTCGCCGATGCCGAAGTCGGCGCGATTGCCGCCAACGCGCTCAAATTCACATTGCTGATGTTCGATTATTTCCACGATGTGCGCGAACTGGCGGAACAGGGCAACGGGAACGCGCGCGCGGTGCTGCAATCCTGGGCCGATGCGGAGTGGTTCACTTCGCGCCCGGAAGTGCCGGAAAAATTCAAAATCACGGTGTTCAAGGTCACCGGCGAAACGAATACCGACGATCTTTCCCCCGCTCCGGACGCCTGGTCGCGTCCCGATATTCCGCTGCACGGGCTGGCGATGCTGAAGAATCCGCGTCCCGGCATCGACGCCGACCAGCCCGGTTCGCGCGGCCCGATCAAGCAGATCGAGGCGTTGAAGGCGAAAGGCAATCCGGTCGCCTATGTCGGCGATGTCGTCGGCACCGGCTCCTCGCGCAAGTCGGCAACCAATTCAGTGCTGTGGTGGACCGGCGAGGATATTCCCTTCGTGCCGAACAAGCGTTTCGGCGGCGTCTGCCTGGGCGGCAAGATCGCGCCGATCTTTTTCAACACGCAGGAAGACGCGGGCGCGCTGCCGATCGAAATCGATGTCGAGCAAATGGAAATGGGCGATGAAATCGAACTCTTCATCGACCGCGAAAAGGCCAGCGTCAAGGCGATGAAAAACGGCGCGATGATCGCCGAGGCGGCGCTGAAAACGCCGGTGCTGCTCGACGAGGTGCGCGCCGGCGGACGCATTCCGCTGATCATCGGGCGCGGCCTGACGGCCAAGGCGCGCGAGGCGCTGAAGCTGCCGGCCTCTACCCTCTTCCGCCTGCCGCAATCGCCGATGGATTCCGGCAAGGGATTCAGTCTGGCGCAGAAAATGGTTGGCCGCGCCTGCGGCCTGCCCGAAGGCAAGGGGGTGCGTCCCGGCACTTATTGCGAACCGCGCATGACTTCGGTCGGATCGCAGGACACGACCGGCCCGATGACCCGCGACGAATTGAAAGACCTCGCCTGCCTGGGCTTTTCCGCCGATCTGGTGATGCAGTCCTTCTGCCACACCGCCGCCTATCCGAAACCCGTCGACGTCAAGACGCACCGCACCCTGCCTGCCTTCATCTCCGCGCGCGCCGGCATCGCGCTGCGTCCGGGCGATGGCGTCATCCATAGCTGGCTCAACCGCTTCCTGCTCCCCGACACCGTCGGCACCGGCGGCGATTCGCATACCCGCTTCCCGATCGGCATTTCGTTCCCCGCCGGTTCCGGCCTCGTCGCGTTCGCTGCGGCCACCGGCGTGATGCCGCTCGATATGCCCGAATCGGTGCTCGTGCGCTTCAAGGGCAAGATGCAGGAAGGCATCACCCTGCGCGACCTGGTCAACGCGATTCCGTACTACGCGATCAAGCAAGGCTTGCTGACGGTGGCGAAACAGGGGAAGAAAAATATTTTCTCCGGCCGCATCCTCGAAATCGAAGGGCTTCCCGACCTGAAGGTGGAACAGGCGTTTGAACTCAGCGACGCCTCCGCCGAACGTTCCGCCGCCGGTTGCACGGTGCGGCTTTCCAGGGAACCGATCATCGAATATCTGCGCTCGAACATCGTGCTGATGAAGTGGATGATCGCGAACGGCTACGAAGACCGCCGCACCCTCGCGCGCCGGATCAAGGCTATGGAAGCGTGGATCGCCGATCCGAAACTGCTGACACCGGACGCCGACGCCGAATACGCGGCGGTGATCGAAATCGACATGAACGCGATCAGGGAGCCGATCCTCGCCTGTCCGAACGACCCGGACGATGTGAAGCTGCTTTCCGAAGTCGCCGGAGACAAAATCGACGAAGTGTTCATCGGTTCGTGCATGACCAACATCGGCCATTTCCGCGCCGCCGGCAAGGTGCTCGACGGCAAGAGCGACATTCCGGCACGCCTCTGGATCGCGCCGCCGACGAAGATGGACGCAATGATCCTGAACGAGGAAGGCTATTACAGCGTGCTCGGCGCTTCCGGCGCGCGGATGGAAATGCCCGGCTGCTCGCTGTGCATGGGCAACCAGGCGCAGATACGCAAGGGTTCGACGGCGATGTCGACTTCCACCCGCAACTTCCCGAACCGCCTCGGAATCGACACGCGCGTCTATCTCGGCTCCGCCGAACTCGCCGCCGTCTGTGCGCTGATGGGCAAAATTCCGACGACCTCGGAATATCTGGCACAGGTGGGCGTCGTCAATCAAAAGGCGGCAGATGTTTACCGCTACATGAATTTCGACCAGATCGGGGAATTTTCCAAAACGGCGGAGACCGTCAGCCTCTAATATTTCTTCACACCAAAGGAAAAACGGCAACCGCGCGTAAGCGCGGTTGCCGTTTGTTTTTACCTGGAACGTTCGAGTCGATCAGTTCTTCTTGCTCGCCTTGGGAGCGCTTCCCTTGCTGACTTTGCTGATCAGATCGCCCTTGAAGGTGTTGTCTATAAGCGGCGGCGCATCGGTCAGCGGAACGTGGCACTGCACGCAGTTATACCGTGCGGCAGTGGCTTCCGGCGTCTTCTTGCCCTCGCGGTCGAAGAAGTGGGTGTCGCCTATCTTCGGCGAATTCTTCTTGACGTAATTTGCCCCGCCGTGGCAGTCGAGGCACTGGTTTTCTTCAAGGTTGATTTCGTCAAAGTTTTCCACAGCATGCGGAATGACCGGGGGTTGCGTGCTGTAGAAGCGCTCGATCGGGCTTTGGGTTCCGGGGCGTTTGCCGACAAATTCCTGATATTGCTGGGTGCTTGCGTCAGGAGCGCTTACGTCGGCGCCGCGCAGGGAATGCGCTGCGTCGTCGGCAAGGCTCAAGGAGCTGAAGCAGGTTACGAGAACGGCGATGGATAGTTTCAGTGCGTGTTTCATGGTTGCTCTCCCTCCACATCAAAGGTTTTCAAACTGGGTTGGTCGGGTTTGGCGCATCTGGCAGCGACGCCGAACGGGCAAAGCGCGTGCCGAATTTGAATACATCCTTGGAACAGACATCGATACAACGGCCGCAGTTGGTGCAAGCGGAGGCGAGAATGACCGGGCTGAGCCCTTTTTCCTCGCCCTTGAGCGCCGGGCGGATCACTTGCGGTTCGGGGCAGATTTCGAAGCAATCCATGCAGTCGTTACAGGCGGCGCGCTTGCTCGCGGAAATGCGGAGCGGGCTCCAGTGTCCAATCAGCGAATAGAAAGCGCCGACAGGACAAAGCCGGCTGCACCAGCCCCGGCTCATCACGAACAGGTCGAACAGGAAGACTGCGAGCACCACCATCCATGCCGCACCGATGCCGAAGACGAGGCCACGGAACATCATCGAGACCGGGTTGAGCAATTCCCATATCACGGTGCCGGTCAGCGCCGAGAGGATCAGCGTCATCGCCAGCATCCAGAAGCGCGCACTGCGGTGCAATTGGGCGCTGCCCTTGATGTTCAGGCGCCGGCGCAATGCCGCCGCGAGATCGGTGACGATGTTTATCGGGCATACCCAGGAACAATAGACGCGCCCGCCGACCAGGAAATAGAAAACCAGCACGATCAGCACGCCGACGATGCCCAGCGTCTCGGGCAGATGCCCGGAGACGAGCGATTGGAGCGCGACATAAGGATCGGTGAGCGGCAATGTATCGAGGGTCAGGCTGTAGGCAAGGTTGCCCTTGACGATTTTGAGGCTGGCCCACGGCAGACGGGTATCGCCCTTGGCGATCATCGCGGTGGCCAGCGGGGTCAGCATGAACAGCAGCAGGATGCCGACCTGGACGACGCGCCGCAGGATCAGCCAGCGGTGCGCCCAGAACCAGCCGAATTCGGCAATCGCGTCGGCGCCGGGGCGGTTCATGGCCGGCCTTTCTGTGGTTGTTGCGGATCGCCCAGACCAGGCGGTGCGCTGGGAACGAAATTCGGAATGGCGCTGCCGAATTCGGGCGGCGAATCTGCGGCAACATCATTGGCGAGGCTTCTGTCGCGGTTGCGCGGATCCTTGGGATCGTTTTCGAGCACGACGCCTTCCGGGAGGCGGTCGGGCAATTCGACAACGCTTCTCTCATTGATCAATGCGTGGCCCGCCTTGCGTTTTTCTTCCCAGCCGAGGCGATAGTGCTCGCCGATCTTGCCTTTGGCCAGCGCGATGGGCAAGACCTTGATCGCAGCTTCGTCGAGAATGCAGGCTTTTTCGCATTTGCCGCAACCGGTGCAGTGTTCGGAATGCACGGTCGGCAGAAAGAGCGCGTGCCGCCCGGTGCGGGTGTTGGGCAGGAGCTCCAGGGTGATGGCCTCGTCGATTACGGGGCAGACGCGGTAGCAGATGTCGCAGCGCAGCCCGAGGAAATTGAGGCAGGTTTCCTGGTCGACGATGACGGCAATGCCCATTTTCGACAGATTGATGTCGGTCAGCGCATGATCCAGCGCGCCGGTCGGGCAGGCGGCAATGCACGGAATGGGATTATCTACGCACATTTCACAGGGGCCGGTACGCGCGTTGAAATAAGGGGTTCCGGTCGCCACATCCGATTCGGGTGTAGCCAGGAAGAGAATGTCATAAGGGCAATCGCGCACACACAGGCCGCAGCGAATGCAGGCGCCGAGAAATTTATCCTCGGCAATTGCGCCAGGCGGGCGCAGGGCCAATGTGGGAAGCGCCTGCGATTGCCTGGAGTAAAGCCCCAGCCCCAAGCCGAAAACACCAACCCCGCAGGCCATTTTGACGGTATCAGCAATAAACTGACGCCGCCGTGGACGCGGAGGATGATAGACGTTTTCGGATGGATCGGTGGTCATGGCAAGAAACGATACCTTCGGAGAATGCAGCCACCGGTGTGCGGCTTATCGTGTCGCACACCGGCAGATACTCAGAAAAAGCCGAAACAGGAAAAGCACTAGGCTTTCACGACCTTGCATGCGCATTTCTTGAAATCGGTTTCCTTCGAAAGCGGACATGTGGCATCCAGCGTGAGCTTGTTAACCAGGCGCTGCTCATCGAAGAACGGGATGAATACCAGCCCAACCGGCGGTTTGTTGCGTCCCCGCGTATCGACACGCAACTGGATGTTGCCGCGCCGCGTGGAGACCTTCACTAGGTCGCCATGCTTCATGTCGCGTTTTTTCGCGTCGTCCGGATGCATGTAGATCAGCGCCTCCGGCATCGACTTGTGCAGGTTCGGCACCCGGCGCGTCATCGAACCGGTGTGCCAGTGTTCGAGCACACGACCGGTGCAAAGCCAGAGATCGTATTCGTTGTCCGGCTGTTCGGCAGCAGGCTGGTAGGGCAGCGCAAAGATGACCGCCTTGCCGTCCGGGTGGCCGTAGAAGCGGATGCCTTCGCCCTTCGGAACATAGACGTCGTAGCCTTCGCGGAATCTCCAGAGGGTTTCCTTGCTGTCAACGACCGGCCAGCGCAAGCCACGAGCCCGGTGGTAAAGATCGAAATCGGCCAGGTCATGCGCATGTCCGCGCCCGAATGACGCGTATTCCTCGAACAAGCCTTTCTGCACGTAAAACCCGAAGGCTTGCGACTCGTCATTGGTGTAGTTCTGGATGGCATGAACGTTCACCTTCGCGGCTTCCTGTACCGGGAAGCGGTTGACCGCGCCGTTGGCGAAGAGCACGTCGTACAGCGTTTTACCCTTGTACTCCGGCGCCTTGTCGAGAACCTCGGCTGGCCAGACTTCATCGGTCTTGAAACGCTTGGAGAACTCGATGTATTGCCACAGATCCGATTTCGCATCGCCCGGCGCCTTGACCTGCTGCCGCCAGAACTGGCTGCGGCGTTCGGCGTTTCCGAATGCGCCTTCCTTTTCTGCCCACATCGCGCAGGGCAGGATCAGGTCGGCAGACATTGCCGAAACGGTCGGGTAAGCGTCGGAGACGATGACAAACGCCTTCGGATTGCGCCAGCCGGGGTAGGTTTCCTCGTTGATGTTCGGTCCGGCCTGCATGTTGTTGGTCGTGCTCGTCCAATACCAGAGCAGCTTGCCGTCCTTGAGCGCGCGCGATTGCGCAACCGCGTGCAGGCCAACCCAGTCGGGGACGACGCCTGCCGGAAGTTTCCAGCCTTTCTCGGCCGCTTCGCGGTGTTTCGGATTCATGACGACCATATCCGCCGGCAAGCGGTGGGCAAAGGTGCCGACTTCGCGCGCCGTGCCGCAGGCAGACGGCTGGCCGGTCAGCGAGAAGGGGCCGTTGCCCGGCTCGGAAATCTTGCCCAGCAGCAGGTGCACGTTGTAGATCATGTTATTGACCCAGGTGCCGCGCGTATGCTGGTTGAAACCCATGGTCCAGTAGGACGTGACCTTGATCTTCGGATCGGCGTACATCTTGGCCAGCGCTTCGAGTTTTTCCTTCGGCACGCCGGAAATCTCATGCGCCTTGTCGAGGGTGTACTCGGAGACGAATTCCTTGAATTCATCGAAAGTGATGTCCGTCGCCTTGTTCGGATCGCCCTTGGGCTTGCCGTCCGGGCCGGGATATCCATTGTCGGTCGCCGCCTGTTCGAGCGGATGGTTCGGACGCAGGCCGTAGCCGATGTTGGTGACGCCCTTCTTGAACTTCGTATGCTTGCTGACGAAATCCTGATTGACCGCGCCATTCTGGATGATGTAGTTGCAGATATAGTTCAGGATGGCCAGATCGGATTGCGGCTTGAAGATCAACTCGTTATCCGCCAGTTGGCAGGAACGATGCGAGAAGGTCGAGAGCACATGAACACGAACGTGCTTGGCGGTGAGGCGGCGGTCGGTGATGCGCGACCAGAGGATCGGGTGCATTTCCGCCATGTTGGAGCCCCACAACGCGAAACCGTCCGCATGTTCGGCATCGTCGTAGCATCCCATCGGTTCATCGATACCGAAAGTGCGCATGAAGCCGACGACCGCCGAGGCCATGCAGTGGCGGGCGTTCGGGTCGAGGTTGTTGGTGCGCAGGCCAGCCTTCATCAGCTTGACTGCGGCGTAGCCTTCCCAGATCAGCCATTGGCCGGAACCGAACATGCCGATTGCGCGCGGGCCGCCTTCCTTCAGCGCGGCCTTGCACTTTTCGGCCATGATGTCGAAAGCCTGATCCCAGGAAATCGGGCTGAATTCGCCGTTCTTGTCGAATTTTCCGTCTTTCATGCGCAGCAGGGGCTTGGTCAGGCGGTCCTTGCCGTACATGATCTGCGCCAGATAATAGCCCTTCACGCAGTTGAGGCCGCGATTGACCGGCGCATCCGGGTCGCCCTGGGTGGCGACGACGCGCCCGTCCTTGACGCCGATGAGGACGCCGCAGCCGGTGCCGCAGTAGCGGCAGACCCCTTTATCCCATCGCACGCCTTCCAGTTTTTGCTGTCCGGGCAACACCTTTTCGGGCTGCGGCCTGGATTGTGCGATGACGGTGGCAGGAAGCGTAATGCCGGCGACGCTTGCGGCGGCGGCAACCGCATTGCTTTTAATGAAATCACGGCGTGTCAGTTTCATCTTCAGACCTCCTCATTCGGATCAGGTTCATATTGGTGATAGACAAGGGAGACCGACAGCACACCATCCTGCCGGCCGATGCTTTCATAGGTACGGACAGCTTCTTCGTCCGTGTCTGCTTCAATCGTGGCGATGATTCTTCCATCCGTAGCCGTCGCGTGCGTTTCAACACCGGGAACTGTGCTGAGCCACGCCTTGACCTTCTCGACGCTCTCGGGATGCGGACTGACAATAATGCTGGAGATATCCATTGCGAAATGTGATCTTTCAATGTTTTTTGGCCCAGGCGGGCTTGACCGACAATGTAGGTTGCCCACTGCGGGAATTGCTTGATTTCCGTCAAATCTTTCTTAAAGACCCTGCAAGGAATGGGAGTTACTTCGGATTGCCTTCGATTCTGCGGTGGTTTATTCATCCGGCAATAATGAACTCCGGCGCAAAGCGCCGCAAATCAAGCCCTCTTTGGAAAGGGAGTGCCCCGCAGGGGCAGGGGTTTGCAGGTTTCGCGTTGAAATGCGGCGCATTCGCGCCGGAAATGAGGTTTCAAAAGCCAGCACCTCGTCAGCTCCGCTGCCACCTATCCACGGGAGGGAAATTGGACAGCGCCGGACGAAAATTTTCTAAATCTATTTAAATAATTATTGACTAAAACTTTTTACTGTAGCGAAATATTATTTAAACAGATTTAGAAAATATTCTCCTTGAACACCTGTCGAGCGCAATCCCCGCCATTCATGGCGGGGTCAGCGAGACATGGCGCAGCAGGCGCCAAAGGCGCCCCACATTGTGTCGAGGAATCCCCAACCTTCAGGTTGGGGTGACTCAAAGAGTTTCCAAAACGAAAACGGCCACGAGGGATGAGCTTTCCTCGTGGCCGTTCCTGCCGGGTTTTCCGGGAGGAAGTTTATTCAAATTCCATGATCACCTGATCGACCGAAAGGCTTTCGCCTGCCTTGGCGACGATCTTCTTGACCTTGCTTTCCCGCTCGGCCTTGATGATGTTTTCCATCTTCATCGCTTCGATGACCGCGATTCTTTCTCCGGCTTTGACTTCCCCGCCTTCCTCGACGCAAATTTCGCGCAGCAGGCCGGGCATCGGAGAGAGCAGGAAGCGGGAGAGATCGGGTTCCGGTTTTTCCGGCATCAGGGCGAGCATGCCCGCCGCATGCGCGGTGACGACGATGATGTTGGCCTGCGTGCCCCAGTGGAAGATCCGGTGCTTCATGTGATGACGCTCGACTTGCAGCGTGCATTCCTGGCCGTTGTAGGTGCATTGGAAGATCGGCTGGCCGAGGCGCCAGTTGGAGCGGATGCTGTATTTCTTGCCCTTGTACTCGATCATGTAGCCGCCTTCGGCGGGGCGGGCGATGACCGGGTGGTACTGGCCGTTCCACAGCGCGACCCATTCGTCGCCGACGCGCCGCTCGTGTCCCGGCAATTGACCGGAAACGCGGGCGGAGCGGTCGATATAGCGCCGATGCACGAAGGCGGCGACCGCGATCAGCAGGGCCGGGTCGTCGTGCGGGGCTTGCTCCATCGAAAAGCCGTCCGGGTATTCCTCGGCGATGAGGCCGGTGTTGAAGTTGCCGGACTGGAAGCGTGGATGCTGCATCAGCGCGGCCTGGAACGGAATGTTGGAGTTGATTCCGCGAATGACGAAACTGTTGAGCGCATTGCGCATCCGGATGATTGCTTCGTCCCGGGTCGGGGCGTGGACGATCAGCTTGGCGATCATCGAGTCGTAGAACATCGAGATGTCGCCGCCTTCATAGACGCCGGTGTCGACGCGCACTTCGTCTTCCTTCTCTTCCGGCGGGATGAATTTGACGAGCCGCCCGGTCGAGGGCAGGAAGCCCCGGAACGGGTCTTCGGCATTGATCCGGCATTCGATCGCCCAGCCGTCACGCTTGATTTCGCCCTGGGTGAAGGAGAGTTTTTCGCCAGCGGCAATGCGGATCATCTGTTCGACCAGGTCGATGCCGGTGATCATTTCGGTGACCGGATGCTCGACCTGCAAGCGGGTGTTCATTTCGAGGAAGTAGAACGAGCGATCGGCGCCGACGACGAATTCGACGGTGCCGGCGGACTGGTAATCGACCGCCCTGGCCAGGGCCACCGCCTGCTCGCCCATGGCCTTGCGGGTCGCTTCGTCGAGAAAGGAGGAGGGCGCTTCCTCGATGACTTTCTGGTGGCGGCGCTGGATCGAGCATTCGCGCTCCCACAGATAGACGCAGTTGCCATGCGCATCGCCGAGCACCTGGATTTCGATATGGCGCGGCTCAAGGACGAATTTCTCGATGAATACGCGATCGTCGCCGAAGCTGTTTCTCGCTTCATTGCGGCAGGAAGAGAAGCCCTCGAAGGTTTCCTCGTCATTGTGCGCGACGCGCAGCCCCTTGCCGCCACCGCCGGCGGAAGCCTTGATCATCACCGGGTAGCCGATACCCCTGGCGATTTCCACAGCCTTCTCTGGTGTTTCGATGACGTCGTTATAGCCCGGGATGGTGTTGACCTTGGCTTTCAACGCGAGCTTCTTGGAGGCGATCTTGTCGCCCATCGCCGCAATCGAGGCGTGTTTCGGGCCGATGAAGACGATTCCTTCTTCTTCCAGGCGGCGCGCGAATTCCTCGTTTTCCGACAGGAAACCGTAGCCCGGATGCACGGCTTCAGCGCCGGTTTCCTTGCAGGCGTCAATGATCCGGTCCATCCTCAGATACGATTCCTTCGATGGTGCAGGCCCGATGCAGATCGCTTCGTCGGCCATGACGACATGGCGCGAGTCCTTGTCCGCCTCGGAATAGACGGCAACGGTCAATATCCCCAGGCGACGGGCGGTTTTGATCACGCGGCAGGCAATTTCGCCGCGATTGGCAATAAGTATTTTCTTGAACATTTGTTTTTCCGATTCGGTCAGTAGTTCCGGGGCGCTTTCAAAGCGGAATGTTGCAGTGCTTGCGCCACGGGTTTTCCAACTGCTTGTCGCGCAACATCGCCAGCGAACGGCAGATCCGTTTCCGCGTTTCGTTCGGCATGATGACATCGTCAATAAAGCCGCGCGCGCTGGCAACGAAGGGATTGGCAAATTTGCTCTTGTACTCGGCTTCGCGTTCGGCGAGCTTGGCGGGATCGTTCTTTTCTTCGCGGAAAATGATTTCAACCGCGCCCTTGGGGCCCATGACCGCGATTTCCGCCGATGGCCATGCGAAGTTGACGTCGCCGCGCAGGTGCTTGGAACTCATCACGTCGTAGGCGCCGCCATAAGCCTTGCGCGTGATGACGGTGACTTTGGGCACCGTGCATTCGGCAAAGGCGTAGAGCAGCTTGGCGCCATGCTTGATGATGCCGCCGTATTCCTGCGCGGTGCCGGGCATGAAACCGGGAACATCGACGAAGGTGACGACGGGGATGTTGAAGGCATCGCAGAAGCGCACAAAACGCGCCGCCTTCATCGAGGAACGGATATCGAGGCAGCCGGCAAGCACCAGCGGCTGGTTGGCGACGATGCCGATCGTGCGGCCTTCCATCCGCGCAAAGCCGATGATGATGTTCTTGGCGTTGTCGGGTTGCAGTTCAAAGAAGTCGCAATCATCGACGATCTTGATGATCAGCTCCTTCATGTCGTAGGGCTTGTTCGCGCTATCCGGCACCAGCGTATCGAGCGAGTAGTCGATCCGGTCGGCGGGATCCAGCGTCGGCTGGATCGGCGGCTTTTCGCGGTTGCTCGCCGGGATGAAATTCATGAAGCGACGCAGCATGACCAGCGCCTCGACGTCATTTTCAAAGGCCAGGTCGGCTACGCCGGATTTGGTCGTATGCGTGATCGCGCCGCCCAGTTCCTCGGCGGTAACGTCCTCGTGGGTCACGGTCTTGACGACATCCGGGCCGGTGACGAACATGTATGAGGAATCCTTGACCATGAAAATGAAATCGGTCATCGCCGGCGAATACACCGCGCCGCCCGCGCACGGGCCCATGATCATCGAAATCTGCGGCACGACGCCCGAGGCCATCACATTGCGCTGGAATACGTCGGCATAGCCGCCGAGCGAGGCGACCCCTTCCTGGATGCGCGCGCCGCCGGAGTCGTTCAGGCCGATGACCGGAGCGCCAACCTTCATCGCGTGATCCATGATCTTGCAGATCTTTTCCGCATGCGCCTCGGAAAGCGCGCCGCCGAAAACGGTGAAATCCTGCGAAAAGACGAAGACCAGGCGGCCGTCGATCGTGCCGTAGCCGGTGACGACGCCGTCGCCCGGAATGTGCGTTTTGGACATGCCGAAGTCGCCGCAACGGTGTTCCTTGAACATGTCCCATTCTTCAAAGGAACCGGGGTCGAGCAGAACGTCGATGCGTTCCCGCGCGGTCAATTTGCCCTTGTTGTGTTGCGCGTCGATCCGCTTCGCGCCGCCGCCAAGCCGTGCCGCCTCGCGCTTTCCTTCAAGTTGCTGGATGATGTCATGCATCGTGTAGACTCCTCCCAATAAGTAAATCAAACAAAATCAGAAAATCCCGGGGTCCCGGGATTCCAGAATTCCAGAATTCCATTCCCGCTTCAGTCCAGATCGCGCAATAAACGATAAGCAGCGGCGGTGGGCGTCATCTTCCCATCGCCTACCGCTTCGGTACATTCGGGCAAATCGCGGCGCACTGCCGGGTGCTCCCGGAAAAAATGCCTCAATCCGGAATCGATCAGGTTCCACATCCAGTCGAGAGCCTGCCGTTGCCGCTTCGCGGCGAATTCGCCGCTTTTTTCCATCAATTCCCGATACTTTTCGATTTCGTGCCAGAACTCGGCGATCCCCTGTCTCCTGGCCGAACTCACCGCAAGAACCGGCGGTTTCCATTGCGGGTGTACCGGACGCAGCAAGGCCAATGCGTTTTTCCATTGTACTCGCGTAAATTCTGCCGCCTTCGGATCGATATCCGCCTTGTTGACGAGCACCACATCGGCGATTTCGACGATTCCTTTCTTGATCGCCTGCAAATCGTCGCCGGCATTGGGCAATTGCAGCAGGCAGAACATGTCGACCATGCCCGCGACCGTCGTTTCCGATTGCCCCACGCCGACAGTCTCGATGATGACGACATCGAAGCCCGCCGCTTCGCAGGCGAGCATCGCTTCGCGCGTCTTCGCGGCAACGCCGCCCAGCGACCCCGCCGAGGGCGAAGGGCGGATGAAGGCTTCTTCCCGGTGGCACAGCGATTCCATGCGTGTCTTGTCGCCCAGGATCGAACCGCCGGAGAGCGAGGACGAGGGATCGACTGCGAGCACTGCGAGCCGCCGCCCGCTGTCGATCAGGTAATTGCCGAAGGCTTCGATGAAGGTCGACTTGCCCGCGCCCGGAGCGCCGGAAATGCCGATCCGGATCGCGCGTCCGGTATGCGGCAGAAGCGCGGCGAGCACTTCGCGCGCGCGCTCCTGGTGGTCGGGGCGCGTGCTTTCGATCAGGGTGATTGCCTTGGCCAGCGCGCGGCGTTCGCGCGCGAGCACTCCTGCGACGAGCGCGTCATCCGGCGGAATCCCGGCTCCGGGATTCCGGTCGCAACAGTCGGTGATGGGAAGCGCGCTCATGAGCACCCGCGAATCATGCGGCCGGATCGTTATTCGGATCGGAAAGGCTGGAATCGCCGCTCAAACCGTCGCGGCAGCGCGCGCCTTGCGGATTTCCTCGAGCACCCTGCGCGCCGAATCCTCGATGCGCGTGCCCGGGCCAAAAATCGCCTTTGCCCCGGCCTTGTACAGCGTCTCGTAGTCCTGTGCCGGAATCACTCCGCCGGCAAAAACGATGATGTCGTCCGCGCCCTGGGCGTGCAGGGATTGCACCAGCGTCGGCAGCAGGGTTTTATGCCCGGCGGCGAGCGAGGAAACTCCAATGGCGTGTACATCGTTCTCGATCGCCTGGCGCGCGGCTTCTTCGGGCGTCTGGAAGAGCGGGCCGACGTCGATGTCGAAGCCAAGATCGGCGAACGCGCTGGCGACGACTTTCGCGCCACGATCATGCCCGTCCTGGCCGAGCTTGACGACCATCACGCGCGGGCGGCGGCCTTCTTCCTCGCTGAATTTCTCGATATCGTCCTTCAACGCCTGCCAGCCGCCATCCTCTTCGGCGACGGCGCCGTAGACGCCGGAAACCGTCTGCTGGTTGGCGCGAAAGCGCCCCCAGACTTTTTCCAGGGCATCCGAAATCTCGCCGACAGAGGCGCGCAGGCGCGTGGCCTTGACCGTCAGGTCGAGCAGATTCCCTTCTCCCGTTTCAGCGCAGCGCGTCAGCGCCGCCAGCGCTGCATTGACGGCGGCGGCATCGCGCGTGGCGCGAATCCGTTCCAGTCGCGCGATCTGGTTTTCGCGCACGGCATGATTGTCGATGTCGAGGATTTCGATCGGGTCTTCCTTGGCGAGCTTGTATTTGTTGACGCCGACGATCACATCGCGTCCCGTGTCGATGCGCGCCTGTTTTTCGGCAGCGCATTGTTCGACGCGCATTTTCGCCCAGCCGGATTCGACTGCGTGCGTCATGCCGCCCATCGCTCCGATTTCGTCGAGGATTTTCTCCGCTTCATCGGCCAGATCCTGCGTCAGCCTTTCCATCATGTAGGAACCGGCCCAGGGATCGACGACGTTGCAGATATGCGTTTCTTCCTGGATGATCAACTGCGTGTTGCGCGCGACCCGCGCCGAAAACTCGGTCGGCAGCGCGATGGCTTCGTCGAGCGCGTTGGTGTGCAGGGATTGCGTGCCGCCAAAGACCGCCGCCATCGCTTCGATCGCGGTGCGCACGACGTTGTTGTACGGATCCTGCTCGGTCAGCGACCAGCCGGAAGTCTGGCAGTGCGTGCGCAGCATCATCGACTTCTGCTGCTTCGGCTTGAATTCCTGCATGATCTTCCACCACAGGAGCCGCGCCGCGCGCAGCTTGGCGACTTCGAGGTAGAAATTCATGCCGATTCCAAAGAAGAAGGAAAGGCGTCCGGCGAAGTCGTCGACGTCGAGCCCGGAGGCCAGCGCGGTCTTCACATATTCGCGCCCGTCGGCAAGCGTGAACGCCAGTTCCAGCGCCTGCGTCGCGCCGGCTTCCTGGATGTGGTAGCCGGAAATCGAAATCGAATTGAATTTCGGCATGTACTTTGCCGTATGGCCGATGATGTCGGCGATGATGCGCATCGAGGGTTCCGGCGGATAGATGTAGGTGTTGCGCACCATGAATTCTTTCAGGATGTCGTTCTGGATCGTTCCGGAAAGTTTTTCCTGGCTCACGCCCTGTTCCTCGGCGGCGACGATGTAACCGGCGAGAATCGGCAACACCGCGCCGTTCATCGTCATCGACACTGAAATCCTGTCGAGCGGAATGCCGTTGAAGAGGATTTTCATGTCCTCGACCGAATCAATCGCCACGCCAGCCTTGCCCACATCGCCGGTGACGCGCGGATGATCGGAATCGTAGCCGCGATGCGTCGCCAGGTCGAAAGCCACCGAGATCCCTTGCCCGCCGGCGGCAAGCGCCTTGCGGTAGAAATCGTTGGAAGCTTCCGCCGTCGAAAAGCCGGCGTACTGGCGGATCGTCCAGGGACGCCCGGCGTACATCGTCGTCTGCGGCCCGCGCACGAAGGGCGCAAAACCGGGCAGGGTATCGGTATGCGACAGCCCTTCAAGGTCTGCCCTGGTATAAAGCGGCTTGACGACGATGCCTTCGGGCGTCGTCCAGTTCAGCGCGTTCACGTCGCCTCCGGGCGCAGCCTTGGCGGCAGCCTTGAGCCATCGTTCCAGATTCGGGGAATCAGCGGCGGAAGGGTTGGACGGCGAAGCGGTCTGATGTGCGTTGGACATGGGCATCTCGTATCGGGTCAAGAACGGGTTGGCCTGGGGGAAACGGAGTTCCGAAGGGGTTCCGAAAGGCTTGCAGGGCCAGCGCAAAGGATGCTGGCGGTTGTGGACTGCGAAAAACCATCAATTTTACCTGAAGATTTGTAGATCAAAGTGAACGCCCACAATGCGTTTCCGCCCGCCGTGAGAGGAATATCTCGTTGGGCTTTTTTTTCTCCACGACCGGGATTCTTCCTACTGGAAAAGGCTCCAGACCATTTTTGCCGCCAGCAAGACCAGGATCGCGGCAAAAATCCGTTTCAGGACGGTGACCGGCAGGCGGTGGGCGAGCGATGCGCCGAAGGGGGCGCATATCATCGAGGCGGAGGCCAGGCAGAGCACGGCGGGCAGATAGACGAAGCCCAGGCTCCCTGGCGGCAGTGCGGAATGCGTGCTGGAGAGTTCCCATCCGTTGTAGATATAGCCCAGCGTGCCGCCAATGGCGATCGGGAATCCGACGGCGGCAGAAGTGCCGATGGCCTGCCGTATCTGCACGTTGCACCAGAGCAGGAAAGGCACGGTCAGGGATCCGCCGCCGATGGCGACGAAGCACGAGAGCGCGCCGATCCCCATGCCAACCGAACCTAGGCCCGCCACCCCGGGCAATTCCCGCAATGCCTTTGGCTTGAGGTCGGCAATCATCTGTATCGCGATCAGGCAGACGAAGACCGTAAAAAAAATCGACAGGGGCCGCGTGGGCACCTGCGCGGCAAACAAGGTGCCCAATCCCGTGCCGATCAGGATTCCGGGCGCCAGCGCGGCCACGACCCGCCATAACACTGCGCGGTGTTTGTGGTGTGCGCGCATGCTGGAAAACGAGGTAAAGATGATCGTGCACATCGAGGTGCCGAGCGCCAGATGCAGGACTTCTCCCGAGGAAAATCCCTGGGCGGAAAACATCAGCGCCAGCACTGGCGTCATCATCAGGCCGCCGCCGATGCCGAGCATCCCGGAGAAAAGGCCGGTCAGGGCGCCAAGCGCGAAATAGAGAAGCCACCAGGTCATGAAAACAGCCATAAAAAAAACAGCGTGGAGTTCATTCTCCACGCTGTCGATCAATAGATCCCCCGCATGTACCGTCAAGACCGGCATCCTGAACCTGAGTCCAGATGGGCCGCTTTCCTTCCGCGTCAGGCTCACCCGGCAAAGGGGTGTGCACACAGCGGCTTCCTGGGCCGCGGCCAATGCCTTTAGCATTGGTTCAAGGAATCTATGGCCTAAACGAGCACCGCAGGGGAAAACTGAAAATCCGCAACTTCAAACTTCTTCCGGACTGCCCGGACATCATCGGGAAGAGCCGGGTTTTACCGGTTTGCCAGAGCCATTTCGAGCTGCTCTTCCATGCTGGAAATTCTACGCCGAATCGCCCCGAAGTCCAGCCCGTCCATTGATTCGCCGTGCTGCTTCTGCAACGTGAGGTACTCGTGCGTGACATTGAGTGCCGCCATGACAGCAATACGGTCGGCCATATTGCTGTGCGTGCGCTCGGCGATTTCATGCATCTTTTCGTCGAGATACGACACCGCCGCGCGCAATGCCGCCTGTTCTTCCAGCGGGCAGGCGATCCGGTATTCCTTGCCGAGAAGGACGATATCGAGGTAGTTGGTTTCGTTCGTCATTACTGCGAGCTCCGGATGATTCAGCGGTCTTGTGTCGCGCCCAACGCTTACAGATCCGTTTCGGGAATCTGCGCCACCAGCGCCTCCAGGCGTTGCCGCGCGTCGGCAACCGATTTTTCGAGGCGATTTCTTTCGTCCTGCATGCGTTCCAGGCGCGCGCGCAAATCGTCGTTCTCGGAACGCAATGAACGATAAAGGCTCACGATGCGTGAAACCTTTTTTTCGAGGGCGGCAAGTTCGTTGATCATTTGCGGGACTATAGAAGGAAAAACGAAATCCGGTCAAGGAAGGCGTGCAAATCCATTTTCGCTGCCCAACGGAGCGATTGCCATCGCACTCTACGAGTTGGAAGGGTGATTTTCTAAATTTGATTAAATAATGTTTCGCTACAGTAGTGGTTTTCAAAGTAAAATTAAAACAGTAATTTAGAAAATAATTTGAGTTACCCCAAGCTGAAGCTTGGGGATTCCTGTAGGGGCGGCGTAGGGGCGGGTTTGAAACCCGCCCGTACCACCCGCCCCTACACAATGCGGGGCGCCTTCGGCGCCTGTTAGGCC
>Ga0123357_10000554_pt1 | contig 36811 bp, 35 predicted proteins | sample TergutEmb28metaG_FD_89873 | JGI IMG/M metagenome (GOLD analysis project Ga0123357, IMG submission 89873) | Embiratermes neotenicus P4 segment gut microbial communities from Petit-Saut dam, French Guiana - Emb289 P4 | ecosystem: Host-associated > Arthropoda: Insects > Digestive system > Gut ... | reverse complement strand
GTAGTCGTAACAAAAATATTTCCTTCTTTGACCGCCTTTTCCATAGTCGTAACTTCAAAGCCTTCCATTGCCGCTTGCAAAGCGCAAATCGGGTCGATTTCGGTTACAAGAACGCGAGCGCCATAAGATCGCATGGATTTGGAGCAACCTTTTCCTACATCGCCGTAGCCAAGCACAACAACTACTTTTCCGGCAATCATTACGTCTGTCGCCCGCTTGATTCCGTCGGCTAACGATTCGCGGCAGCCGTACAGGTTATCGAATTTGGATTTGGTCACCGAATCATTTACATTGATTGCAGGAAACAGCAATTCGCCTTTTTCCAGCATCTGATACAACCGGTGAACGCCGGTAGTTGTTTCTTCCGAAACGCCTTTCAGTTCGGCAACCGCCCGATGCCAGCGGCTGTTATCTTCCTGTAAGATATTTTTCAGCGTATCAATAATCACTTGCTCTTCGTGATTTCCGCCTTTACGGTTTAAAAATTCCGGATTGTTTTCGGCTTTGTATCCCCAGTGAATCAACAAGGTAGCGTCTCCTCCGTCGTCCACAATCAGATTTGGACCTTTGCCGTCGGAGAAGCGCAAAGCTTGATCGGTACACCACCAGTATTCTTCCAGCGATTCGCCTTTCCATGCAAAAACAGGGACTCCTGCGGCAGCAATAGCGGCTGCGGCATGATCCTGAGTAGAAAAAATATTACAACTCGCCCAGCGAACTTCAGCACCTAACTCAACCAATGTTTCAATCAGCACAGCCGTTTGGATAGTCATGTGAAGCGAACCGGTAATTCGAGCCCCTTTCAAAGGCTTTTCTTTTCCATATTTTTTACGTAATGCCATCAACCCCGGCATTTCGTGTTCGGCGATTTCAATTTCTTTTCGTCCAAAGTCAGCTAACTGAATATCAGCTACTTTGTATGATAAATTTGTTATTTTCTCAGACATATTTTTGTTTATTTGTTAATATTCGGGAGGCAAAGTTACGAAAATTTTCGTAATTTTGCACACACAAAAATACGATTATCATTCATGTCACAACGAATAAAAACAATAACCATTTACGCATCAGCAAGTTCACGAATTTCTCCCGTTTATTTTGAAGCTGCGGGAAACTTAGGGAAATTGTTGGCTGAACATGCGATTACTTGCGTGAATGGCGGAGGACTTAACGGTTTAATGGGAGCGGTCACCAATGCCGTTTTGGAAAATGGCGGCAACGTTTGTGGAGTTATTCCTCAATTTATGTGTGATCAGGGTTGGCTGCACCCAGCAATTCCGGAAGTAATAATTACTCATGATATGCACACCCGGAAGCAAACAATGGCAGACAGGTCGGACGCCTGCATTGCGCTACCCGGAGGAGTTGGGACGCTGGAAGAATTACTCGAAATAATCACATGGAAACAGTTGGGACTGTATAAAAATCCAATCGTTATCCTGAATACCGCCGGTTATTACGACGAATTGCTCGCTATGTTGAATAAAGCAGACCGGGAAAATTTTATACATTCCCAATCAACCGCATGGCAAGTTGCAAACGCTCCGGAAGAAGCGCTTGAGCTTATTTTTAATCAATCGCAATCCAAAGAATAACAGACATGGATATGAAAGACATTCCGGTTGCCATTCAGAATGAAGTGAATAATTGGGGCTTTATTCTCTTTTTTATTTGCTTTTTTATTGTTGTAAGCGTAATCGGTAGCAGCAATAAATTTTTACTATCCATGTTCAGCAGGCTGTTTCGTAATAAAGACAGGCAAAACATGTTTTACAAAAATGTAACAAACGAAACCCTGAATAAATTCCTTTTAAGTTTCCAAACCATATTGCTGCTTTCAATCATACTCTATTGTTATGCGGCACACGAACAGTATTCATCGGCAACCTCAATAACTACCCTGACTCAAATGCTCCTTTTTTTAGGAAAATATTCCTTACTGATAATCGGTTTTTTCCTGTACAAATTTTTAACTTATTCGGCAACAGGAGCAATATTCTTTAAAAAAGAAACAGTTATCCAATGGAATGAAGATTATTTTTCTTTGATTGCTCTTAACGGAATTTTCTTATTTTTCCCTGCTTTACTTTTATTTTATGTAGGAACGGCTTATATTTTTCTTATTTACTTCCTTGTCTTTTACCTTATTTTTAACCTGTTTTTCATTTTTTATAAGATATACACATTATTTTTTCACAGAAAACAACGTTTGCTTTATTTTATTTTGTACCTTTGCACCCAGGAAATGATACCGTTGTATTTGATGTACCGTGGATTTGTTTACTTAATTGCGCAAAAGGATACAATATGGATGCAAGTATAAAAAAAATTCTCGTGTCTCAACCCGAGCCAAAGACTGAAAAGTCTCCTTATTTTGATATTGCTGAAAAATATGGCGTACAAGTTACTTTTCGTCCTTTTATCAGAATTGACCCGCTTAATGCAAAAGAGTTCAGAACCCAGCGAATCAATGTTTTAGATTACTCTGCCGTTATTTTTACCGCGAAAACGGCTATTGATCATTATTTCCGTTTAGGCGACGAACTTCGGATACAAATTCCGGAAACGATGAAATATTTTTGTGTTACGGAGGCGATTGCGGTTTATCTGCAAAAATACATTGTTTTTAGGAAACGCAAAATTTTCTATCCTGCATCGGGAAAGATTGAAGACTTAATGACTTATATCAATAAGCACAATAAAGAAAATTACCTGATGCCGGTTTCGGACGTTCACAAGGAAGATTTAATCAAACTGTTGGACGACAAAAGAATAAAATACTGTAAAGCCATTATGTACCGTACGGTTAGCAACGATTTCGCACCGGATGAAACTTTCGACTACGATATTCTTTTGTTCTTCTCCCCTGCCGGAGTTGCGTCGTTGCTTAAAAATTTTCCGGAATTTGAACAAAACGATATACTGATCGGCTCTTTTGGTCCTACTACCGCTAAGGCAGTTCGTGAAGCAGGATTGCGTTTGGACATTGAAGCGCCGAATCCGGAATCGCCTTCGATGACTTCCGCGCTGGAAAAATATTTGAAAGCGCTAATCAAACCTGCCTCAAAAGGTAAGAAATAAATCCCGTTGGATAATCAATTTACGTTAAAAAAAACAGAGCGGATTTCCTTTCAGAGGGAAATTGATTGCTTGTTTGCACAGGGAAATGTTTTTATTTCCTATCCTTTGCGTGTTGTTTATATAGAACAAAAACCCTTCTCCGGAGCGCCGGTTTCCATCTTGGTCAGCGTTCCGAAAAGAAGATTCAAACGCGCTGTCCAAAGAAACCGAATGAAACGGTTGATGAGGGAAGCCTACCGGCTAAATAAAACCGAATTGCTCCGGCATTGTCAGGAAAAAGAAAGTGGTTTGTTAATTGCTTTTCTCTATATTGGAAACGAATTGTGCCGGTGGAACGAAATGGAAACAGCTATGTGTAAAGCATTAAATATTTTAAAAGAAAAAATGGAATGAATCTGCTGCGTTATGCGAAAAAAATCGGTATTTTCCTTGCATTGATTCCGGTTTACTTTTATAAATATTGCATTTCTCCTTTTACGCCGGCTTCCTGCCGTTTTGTGCCTACCTGTTCGGAGTATGCCTTACAAGCTGTTAAAAAATATGGACCTTTCAAAGGGGGATATCTGGCAATCCGGCGGATCATTCGCTGTCATCCGTGGGGTGGGCATGGATTCGATCCGGTGCCGTAGGTGAGAGGTAAAAGATAAAAGGCGAAAGATCAGTGTACCTTTCGCCTTTTTTCATTTAACCATTTACCCTTTGAATTATTCAGCAATGGGAGGAGTTTCCGACTCAACCGCCGGAGCTTCTGTTTCGGGAGCGGCGGCAGCTTTTGCAGCAGCAGCGGCTAAAGTTGCCTTTTTGGTAGCCAACGCTTCTGCTTTCGCTTTATGGGTAGCTTTTTCGGCATCTAATTTCACTTTAGCAGCAGCTCTTTCCGTTTCAAGCAACTTACTAACTGTTGTTTTAACCGATTTCTGCTTGGTATCTAACCAAGCGTGGAATTTAGTTTCAGCATCCGCCTCAGTGAAAGCGCCCTTTTTAACTCCGCCTAACAAGTGCTTTTTGAGAAGCACGCCTTGTTCGGAGAGAATATTTCTTACTGTATCCGTAGGTTGTGCACCTACTTGCAGCCAATACAAAGCTCGGTCAAATTTCAAATCTATTGTAGCAGGATTCGTATTCGGGTTGTAAGAACCAATCCTTTCGATAAATTTTCCATCACGTGGAGCTCTGCTATCGGCGATCACGATGTGGTAAAACGCGTACCCTTTGCGACCGTGTCTTTGCAATCTAATTTTTGTTGCCATTTTCTAAATGTACTTTTTATTTGTTTGAAATTGTTATTAGCGGGCGCAAAGGTAGAATAAAATTTTGATTATTGCAAACTTTGGCGTAACTTTGTCATTAATGAAATTGATACAAGCTTATGCTCAAAGTTGAAATCCACAAAGAATCGGGTTTTTGTTTCGGCGTCGTGAACGCTATTAAGAGCGCAGAAGAAGAATTAGCGAACGATAAAGACCTTTACTGTTTGGGCGACATTGTTCATAACAGTCAGGAAGTAACGCGTTTGCAGAAAAAAGGCTTGCGAACGATTAACCACGAGGAACTCCAAACGATGCAAAATAAAAAGGTGTTGCTGCGGGCGCATGGCGAGCCGCCTTCGACTTATGAAACAGCTCAGCTAAATTCTATACAAATCATTGATGCTACTTGCCCTGTTGTGCTGCAATTGCAGAAAAAAATCAGGAAATATTACAGTGAAGCGAACGGAGATGCAACCCAAATAGTTATTTTTGGAAAAAACGGACATGCAGAGGTAAATGGTTTAGTTGGTCAGACCGATGGGACAGCTATTGTAATTGAAAATAAGTCCGATTTGAAACAATTGGATTTTAACCGTCCTATTTGCCTGTTTTCTCAAACCACAATGTCGGTCAATGATTTTCAGGAAATTGTGAAAGAAATTAAATCTCGCATTCATCAGGAAGTTAACTTTAAATATTTCGATACTATTTGCCGGCAAGTAGCCAACCGGATACCGAATATTCGCAAGTTTGCGTCCTGTCATGATTTGATTTTATTTGTCGCCGGAGAAAAAAGTTCCAATGGAAAAGTCTTATTTGCAGAATGCCGGAAAGCAAATCCCAACACATTATTAATCTCCGCTCCGGAAAATATCGATCCCGAATGGCTGATTCACGCCGAATCCGTAGGAATTTGCGGAGCAACTTCCACGCCCAAATGGCTGATGGAAGAAGTGGCACAAACAATTAAATCACTTCAAGATCCGAATTGTTAATCCAACCAACATTCCCGTCGGCTGTCACAATTTCGTTCCAAGCGCCTAACTGGGTTCTCAATTTGACTTTTGTTCCTTCATGCAGAATAAATAAATCGGTGCCGCTGGCGTCGGGCGAACTTTTGATTGTTGTTGTCGGAGCGGAAATAATCGCCTCATTGCGCTGTGTTAACCGGCGCTTTTGATTGTATGCGAAAGTGTTCCCCAAGGTAACGACGACAAGCAAAACAATGCCGGTGTAGAATCCCAATTTTTTAACAAAAGTCCGGCGCGTGAAGAAGAACAGGAATAAGCAGACTATCAGTAAGATAAAGCAAGTGATGCTGAGCTTGCTCCACGCATCGGTACTTAACAAATTCTGCACATCGCGATACCATTCCGTTAAAAAGAAGTCGTCGATGGGCTGAATTTTATCAACGGTTTTCAATTTAGCAATTTCCAAATTAAACCGGATGTCGCTATTTCCCGGCTCAAGCAAAAGCGCACGCTCGTAATTCAGAATGCTTGGAGCCACTTTATTTAATTTATAATAGCTGTTACCCAAGTTATAATAGACTGTCGCCGATTCGCCGTTTTCTTTCAGCAGTTTTTCGTACAAACCGGACGCCGTTTGAAAATCATTTTTGGCGTAAGCTTCATTCGCTTGTTTGAGTAAGTCGTTCTGTGCCGAGATACTGAAAACCGCAAATAAAATTATTGTCAGGATAAAAAATTGTTTTTTCATCTTCTTCTCCTTTATTTTTTAATTGTATTTTCCATTTTGTCAATCGCCTGAACGGTTGCATCATACAATTCGTCCATTTTCCCGCTTTCCTGCGCCGGTGCAAAGCGTGCAAATTCGGCTGTATCTAAAATATTCCTGAAATCTTGAATCAGATTTTCCGTTGCGCCGTATTTGACGAGGTTTGCATCTACGTTTTCCTTTGTCAAAACCGAGACGGGAATATTTAACTTATCGCTTAAATAACCCCAAACCGCTTTCAATGTTTCATCATAAAACAATTCCGTTTTATTTTCATTCAAGTATCTGGCGGCAGTCTTCAAACGCTTGGAAGCGACTTTATTGGCTTTTTTCGTCCGCATCAAAGCGATGTTTGCATTCTGAGCTACCTGTTTGCGGTAAATCCAGAATATAATCACGAACAGTAGGAACGGAACGATGTAGAACAACAAATACCCGAAAGTTCCAAAAAAGAAATCGCCTTTGTGGAATTTCGCCAAACCGGTTCTGATATATCGGATATCTTTCCCCAGAAAACGAATGTCTTCTTTATTCGTGGCGTTGACAATAGGCGTGTTACCTCCGGTAGCGGCAGGTCCTTGCACCACATGCAACGAGTATTCGTCGGTTGTCAGGGTTTTATAAGTTCCTGATTTCACATCGAAGTAAGAAAATTCGGCTTTGGGAATGGTGAAGTCGCCGGCATATCGCGGAATTGCATTGTACTTGATGGTTTTTACCCCGCTTACTCCGGATTGCGTTACTTTCGTATTGTTAGTGACTTCCGGATCCATTACGTCGAAATCATTCGGGAAAGTAATTTCGGGATTTTTAATCAATTTGAGGTTGCCGTTCCCGGATATATCCACTTTGACTGTAACCGCATCGTTTGTCTTTATCTGATTGGAGGTGATGGACGACGTCATTTTATAATCGCCCACCGCTCCGGTAAATGAAGCCGGTTTTCCTGTGGGAAGCGGTTTTACGTCGATCGTAACAGGACTTGAAGTTATTGTCCGCTTTACATCCTGAGTCATATTAAAGAAGTCGTCAAAAATACTTCGCTGCCGTTGTTGGGTACGAACCCTCACTACAACGTCCAATTTACCGGAAGGGATTGTAATTTTGCCGGAATGTTGCGGATACAAAATGGTCTGTTTCATGACTAAAGTACGGTAGTTGCGTCCATTGTAATTTTCGAGCATCATTTGCGCGTTGGCAGGTATATCTATTTCCTGAGCAATAAATCCTTCATATTCCGGAAATTTGTAAGCGCCAAGATTGACGACATCAACCAATGAATAGAGTTTAATAGTAACTAAAAATCCTTCATTTTCATACATGGAATTTTTAGATACGATGGCTTTAAAAAAAACGTCATCGGACGAACCGGCGGGAGCTGAAGATTGTCCTCCCTGTCCTCCCTGCTGATCGGAATTGGCAGCCGCCGCCTGCGCAGCTTTATCCGGCGGCAACACTTTGACCGATAATTCATTGGATTTATAATCGCTGTTTCCTACTTTAATCGTAACCGCAGGAATGGTGAATGTTCCTTCGTTTTTTGCCGCCAGGGTATAGGAATAAGTAACCGATAACTGGGTTGACGATTTACCGTTAATGATACTTGTGTATGAACTGTAACCGCTTTGAATGGGACCGAAAAGATTATCAAAATCTTTCGTATCCGGGAAGCGAATATCTTTTCCATTATCGCCAGCGGTTGTCAGCGTATAGTTTACCCGAAATTGCTGACCCACTACGACTGCTTTATCCGTTGTTCCAACGAACGAAACATTCTGACCGAAAATAGCCGGACCGGCAAAGCAAAATGCTATAAATAAGAAAAATAACTTCCTCATTTTTATATTATTGTTAAATTACCAATTTTTATCTGTTTTACGTTGTTTTTGCTGCTGCACCTGTTGCGCTTTCACCTTTTCCTGTGTGTCGCGTTCGTTTTGTAACATAGCGTCCAGCATTTGTTCGGCATTTTGTTGCGACATCTGCTGATCCTGCTTCTGCTGTTGCTGCTGATCTTTATTCTGTTGCTGATCTTTATTTTGATCTTTGTTTTGCTGCTGATCTTTTTTATCCTGATCTTTGTTTTTATCTTTATTCTGATCCTTATTTTTGTCGTTATTTTTTTGATTTTCCAACAATTGTTGAGCTAAAGCCAAATTATAGCGGGTTTCGTCGTCGAACGGATTTTTCCGGAGCGCTTGTTTGTAGGCGTCAATACTTTTCTGATAGTCTTTCCCGTTCATAAAAACATTTCCGATATTGTGCCATGTTGCAGCAATTCTTCCCGAGTCTTTTTCATCCGAAACGGCAGCCTGATACTGTTCCGCCGCTTCCGGAAATTTACTCTGCTTATACAGCGAATTACCAAGGTTATACGCTGCATCGGTCGAACGCGCATTCGATTGCAGGGCTTTGCGATAGGCTATCTCCGCTTCGGTATATTTTTCCTTAGTATAATCATTGTTTCCGTCTCGCAAATCTTTCCTCACTTGCTTCTGGGGAAAAGCGGCAAGTGAAAAGGCTAAAATAAAAGATAATGTTGCTATTATTTGTTTCATATTATAAATTTTTATCCCAAAATCCTTTTGAAAACCGGCTCAATACCCGGTTTCTTCTATCAAGAACAAAAAATTCCACTACCAGAAGAAACAGCACAATCCAAGCGGGAATCTGAAATTTTTCATCGTAGGAGGTATAAATTTTGCTATCTACCTCCGATTTTCCCATTTTGCTTAATTCTTTCTGTAAAACTTTCAACGCATTATTGGTATTGTCGGTTCTTGCATATAAGCCGCTTCCGGCAACAGCAATGTCCTGACACATTTGTTCGTTCAAACGGGTAATAACCATCGTTCCTTCCTGATCCCGCTGATAACTGCTTGATTCGGGGACAGGAATCGGTCCTCCTTCGGCAGAGCCTACGCCCAATACGTTGACGCTGATTTTTTTATCGAGGGCGGCTTTAGCTGCGCCAACTGCGTCGTCTTCATGATTTTCACCATCGGTAATCAAAATGATTGTCTTTTGCGTTTTCTCGTTCGGAGTGAACGAACGAATCGCCAGATTAATAGCCGCGCCGATTGCCGTTCCCTGAACAGGCACCATCGCCGGATTGATGGACGACAGAAACATTTTTGCCGACACATAATCCGAAGTAATGGGCAATTGAATATAAGCGTCGCCTGCAAAGACAATTAATCCGATTTTGTCATTGTTTAAATTATCAATCAGTTTGGACAATATTTGTTTGGATTTTTCCAGCCGGCTGGGAGTAACATCAGTCGATAGCATGGAATTGGATACGTCCAAGCAAATCATTACTTCGATTCCCTGTTTTTTCGTAGTTTCCACTTTGGAACCGAATTGGGGTCCTGCAATTACAAAAATAAACAAAGCAAGCGCAGCAAACAATAATCCGAATTTCAGATATTGTTTTTGGAGGGAAGCGTCCGGCATTAAGGCGCGAATGGTGTTCCGCTCGCCAAACCGTTTCAGATTCCGTTTCTTAATATATATTGCGTATAAGAAGAGCGCAAAAAATGCCGGCAGCAAAAAAAGCAAATATAAATAACCCGGATGTTCGAATCTAAACATAAACAAATTATTTTAGGGTATATTCTTTAATAATGTGTATCGCAACAACAGTTCCAACAGAAAAAACGACAGTGCAATCATTGCAAATAAAGCATATTCTTCGTATTTTTTACTGTATTCCTGAACGCTCATTTTCGATTTTTCCATTTGATCGATTTCCTGATAGATTTCTTTCAAGGCTTTGTTGTTGGTAGCCCTGAAATACTGTCCACCGGTGAGCTGAGCAATCTGAGTCAAAATCTTTTCATCAATTTCGACCGGTATCTGAACAATTTTAGCGCCCATCGCGGTTTGAACCGGATAAGGCGCTTCTCCATTCGTACCTACGGCAATGGTATAAACCCTGATTCCGAATGTTTTGGCAATTTCAGCCGCCGTCATCGGAGCAATTTCTCCCGCGTTATTGGAACCATCAGTCAACAAGATAATCACTTTGGATTTTGCCTGACTGTCTTTCAAACGGCTGACAGCAGTTGCCAATCCATGACCAATAGCCGTCATGTCTTCAAGCATTCCGCATTTCACATCTTTCAAGAGGTTTAAAAGAACAGCATGGTCAAGCGTCAGAGGGCATTGGGTGAAACTCTCTTTGGCAAAAATAACCAACCCTATATTGTCGGTCGGACGTCCGTTGATGAACGAAGCGGCAACATCTTTGGCAGCTTCCAAGCGATTGGGCTGTAAATCCTGAGCCAACATCGAAGAAGAAATATCCAAACTCATCATGATGTCAATTCCTTCGGTCGTGGCTGTGCTCCATTTGTTGGACGTTTGAGGACGCGCCAGGGCAATAACTAAAAAAGTAAACGCCAACATTCGCAGGATAAACGGAATATGACGCAAATAAGTCCGAAAAGTGTTCGGCGCTTTGCTGAATCCTTCAATAGATGATAATTGAATGGAAGCCTGCGATTTACGCAGTTTCCAAATATACCACCCAATCATTGGAATAAGCAGGAGCAGTAATAAAAAATAAAGGGGATTTGCAAAACTCATACGTTACTGATTATAGAATTATCATTTTTATCCGTTTCCTCAACTTTTTCAGCTGTTTCACCTTTTTCTTTCTTTTCTTCCGGCGGCAACTCTTCTTTTTTGGTTGTATTGACGAATAAATAGGCATTCATCATACTTAGTTCGTTTTCGTCGGGAAGCGATCGGTATTTGGCAAATTTTACGAAATCCGCCAAGATAAGGATTTGTTTCAGGTTGTCATAAGCGGCGTCTGTTTCGCTGCGTTTCTCGATGTCGGTTAATATTTCACCCGAAGTCATTTCCATAGCGCCGATACCAAAACGCTCCTGAATGTATTTCCGCAACGTGTCGGTTATTTCGGAATGATATTCCTTTGTTTTTCCCGCTTGCCACAGTTTCGCCTCTTTTATGGCGTCTAATTCCCTGATGGCGCGAACGTGCGGAGGCACATACGGTTCTTCTTTTTTGAACGGCATCAACGACTTTCTGGCGAGCAACCGGTAGATGATGAAAATCGCCAACGCTACCACTGCGAAGATCGCCAATATCAGCAGAACGAAAGGAAGATAATCCATCAAAACAAACTTCGGAGCCCGAACGCCTTTGATGTCATAGAATTTTTTGGAAACCGTATCGACCGGAAGCGTTGAAACTTTCAACGCTAATTCGGCGGAATAAGCGGTGTCGGCGCCGGCTATCACTTGAAAAGGCGGCAACAGGTACAAATTGGAATCGAATGCGGTTATCAGATAATCGTATTTCATCTGTATCCGGTTGTTTCCAATGTCGGTCGTATCAATTTTTGAAATATTCAATACTTCTACGCCGGTCATCAAGGTGTCGGAAATCATCGGAACTTGAATGGGTTGATTTTTATCCGCAGCAATTTCCAAATGAATTTTTGTCTGTTCCCCAATCATTATATTGGTTGAATCGATGGTCGCTTTTACCACCGTTTGTGCAGAAAGAGATAAAACGCTCATCCACAGGCAAGCGAGCATCGCGGCAACTGTTCTTATCCGATAACTGTTCTTCATTATTTTCATCAACTGCGTTTATTAAATAATCCCATCAAAGCTTTCACATAATCTTCATCGGTGCGGATTGAAACAGAATCGACGCGGCTTCTCCGGAACGAGTCGTTCATTTCCGTTTGACGTTTTTCCCACCATTGTTTATAGGCATCGCGGACTCTCCGTGAATCGGTATCCACATATTTTTCACTTCCGCTTTCGGCGTCTTTAATCTTCACCAAACCCACTTTCGGCATCGCCGTTTCGCGTTCGTCAAAAACCTGAATTGCCACCATGTCGTGCTTCTTATTTGCAATGGTCAGGGCATGCTGGTATTCGCCTTTGTTGATAAAGTCGGAAAATACAAATGCCGTACACCTTTTTTTGATGGCATTGGTGAGGTATTGCAAAACGCCTGAGATATCTGTTTTTACTTCCTGAGGCTCGAAATCAATCAGTTCGCGGATAACGTAGAGAATGTGCTTTCTCCCTTTTTTAGGCGGAATGAATTTTTCAATCCTGTTTGAAAAAAAGACTACCCCGATTTTATCGTTGTTTTGAATAGCCGAAAAGGCAAGTGTGGCGGCAATTTCGGTAATGACTTCTTTTTTCATCGTTTCGCGCGTGCCGAAATTACGGCTTCCTGAAACGTCCACCAAGAGCATTACCGTCAATTCGCGTTCTTCTTCGTAAATTTTCACGAAGGGTTTGGAATAACGCGCCGTCACATTCCAATCAATATCCCGGATATCGTCGCCAAATTCATATTCCCGGACTTCCGAAAAAGCCATACCACGACCTCTGAATGCCGAATGGTATTGACCGGCAAAAATGTTGCTCGACAATCCCCGAGTCTTAATTTCTATCTGTCGTACCTTTTTTAAAAGTTCGCTTGTTTCCACGATAATTTACTTATGGAACCTCAACTTTATTCAATATCTCGCTTACAATCTCTTCCGAAGTAATATTACGCGCTTCCGCTTCGTAAGTCAATCCGATACGGTGACGAAGCACGTCGAAGCAAACGGCGCGAATGTCTTCCGGAATGACATAGCCTCTGCGTTTGATGAAAGCATAGGAACGGGCGGCTAATGCCAGATTGATTGAAGCGCGCGGAGAAGCTCCGAAAGAAATCATGTCTTTCAGATTGGGAAGTCCGTGTTCTTGCGGGAAACGGGTAGCAAAAACAATATCGACGATGTATTTTTCAATCTTCTCGTCTAAATAGACTTCGTTCACTATTTTGCGGGCTTCCAATATTTCCTGCTTTTTCAAAACCGGCTTGATGTTGGGTTTTATTCCGCCGATATTTTGCCGAATAATCAATTTTTCTTCATCTTTTTTCGGATAATTGATGATTACTTTCAGCATGAAACGATCCACCTGAGCTTCAGGCAAAGGATAGGTACCTTCCTGTTCGATTGGATTTTGCGTAGCCATTACCAAAAAAGGTTCGGGAAGCGGGTACGTTTTTTCCCCGATTGTTACCTGACGTTCCTGCATAGCTTCCAGCAAAGCGCTTTGAACTTTAGCGGGCGCGCGGTTGATTTCATCAGCCAGAATAAAATTAGCAAAAACAGGACCGTGCTTTACCAAAAACTCTTCTTTCTTTTGACTGTAAATCATCGTTCCTATCAAATCTGCCGGAAGCAGATCGGGCGTGAACTGAATACGGCTGTATTGAGCATCTATCAAAGAAGCCAACGTTTTAATCGCCAAGGTTTTTGCCAACCCCGGTACGCCTTCCAGCAGGATATGTCCGTCCGACAACAGACCAATCAATAAAGACTCCACCAAGTGCTTTTGTCCGACGATCGTTTGATCCATGCCCATGAAAATCATGTTGACAAAGCCGCTCTTACTCTCAATTCTCTCATTAAGTTCTCTAATATCAACTGTTTGACTCATAAAAAATAGTTGTTATAGTTTCTAAAAACCGTTGTTTCATTTTAACGATGCAAAATTATAATCTTAAATCCAGTTTTCAAGTTAAAAATAATTAATTTAACATTTCATTGGGTTTAAAAATACTTAAGGATTGTCGAATAGTTGTGCAATTCTGTGAAATATTGGGGCGGGGACATCTTTATCAGGTCGCGTCATATAGAACTCATCTAAACTTTTTCAAAAAACAGAGTTTGGGTAAAATCTAAAATCTATTTTAAATGAATGCAAAAAACTTATATTGTAGAAAATGAGGCAGTTTTCTGTGTTGTAATCTAATTTTTTTGATATTTTTGGTTTTCGCGCTTGGAAAATCAATAAACCAGCAACTTCTCCATCGCCTGATTTACTTTGTCAAACCGGAACTCGGCAATAATTTCGTTTTTAAAGTTTTCAATCCGATCATTGCAAAGATTTCCAATGCTGCCTTCGTGCGTATGGTTCAGTTTTTTACCGGCAACAAAATTTCCCGCTTCAATCTCCAAGCCGATTTGCCTGTAAGCCTCGCGGAAAGGAACGCCCTGCAAGACTAATTCGTTCACTTTTTCTACGCTGAATAATAATGAATATTTATCGTCGTCGAGAATATGCCCGTTGACTTCCAACGATTGCATCATCAAAGCAGTCAGGTGGATACAATCGGATAGCTCGTCGAATGCAGGAAGAAATATTTCTTTGGTGATTTGCAAATCCCGAAAATAACCCGACGGTAAATTATTGGTAATTAGAGTGATTTGTTGAGGAATACTTTGAATCCGGTTGCATTTAGCCCGCGTCAATTCAAACACATCAGGATTTTTTTTGTGGGGCATGATGCTCGAACCGGTGGTAAACTGATCGGGAAGCCGGATAAATCCGAAATTCTGACTGTTGAACAAACAGGAGTCGTATGCTAATTTAGACAGTGAAGCGGCGATTCCCGCTAAGGCAAAACCGACTGTGCGCTCTAATTTTCCCCGACCCATCTGGGCATAAACCACATTGTAGTTCATGGAATCAAATCCTAACAAGTCGGTAGTCATTTGCCGGTTCAGAGGAAATGAAGAACCATATCCTGCCGCCGAACCTAAAGGATTGCGATTGCAGATTTTATACGCCGCCAGCAGCAACTGTAAATCATCGGTCAAGCTTTCGGCGTAAGCGCCAAACCATAATCCGAAGGACGAAGGCATTGCTATTTGCAAATGGGTATAACCCGGCATCAAAACCGCTTGATATTTATTGCTTTGACTGATAAGAATATCAATCAGTTTTGAAACATCGCCGACCAATTGCTGAATGGCTTCCCGCGTGAAAAGTTTCAAGTCGAGTAAAACCTGATCATTGCGCGAGCGACCACTGTGTATTTTTTTTCCTGTATCCCCTAATTTCCGTGTCAGCAAAAGTTCTATCTGGGAATGAACGTCTTCTACGCCTTCTTCGATAAAGAATTGTCCGGACTCGATACTTTCATGAATGGAACGGAGTTCGGCAAGCAGTTGTTGAAGTTCGTCCGAAGTCAGCAAACCGATACTTTCGAGCATCGTGCCGTGTGCGATTGAGCCAAGCACATCTGCCTTAGCCAGATACAAATCCATTTCACGGTCTTTCCCGATCGTGAATCGTTCGACTTCCTTATCAACTTGAATATTTTTATGCCAGAGTTTCATACGGTATGTTTGCTAAAATATCGGCTACCTGATTGATGCCATCTTGAAGCGGCTTGGATATCATTGGTTTAATAAACGGATTCAAGTCGGCTTTAATGGTGAGCTTCATTTTTGTTTCCCGCTCGCCTGTATTTTTGAGTTGAATCCACATATTTGCTTTCACAGGGGATTGATCGACAGCAAATTTGACAGTCTTCGGCGGTTCGCGGTCAACAATAGAAAAGCGGATTTTGCCTACCGGTTGAACCGAAAAGGAGCAGGAATCGCTATCAAAAGTAAAATCTTCCAATTTGCCGGACGGAATGCGATTTTTTAATTTTTCGAGGTTATTCAAGTCGGCAAGCGTCTCATAAACAATTCCATTCTCATAAGGAATCGTTTTAATCTCGCTAATAAATTCAGTCATATTTTGTAATTCAATTATTTAGGATTCCAGTTTGCCGGATCTTTCCGCCATTCTTGCAGCGCTTTGATTTCCGATTCGTCAATATAATCGGTTCTTAACGCTTCGTCCAGAATGGCATCATAATTGCAAAGCGCAGTCAATCGCACTTTTGCATCTTTGAACCGTTCTTCTGTTGTGGAAAATCCGTAAGTAAAAATAGCAACCATGCCAATCACATCACAACCGGCGCTGCGAACGGCTTCAACGGCTTTCAGACTGCTTCCGCCGGTAGAAATCAAATCTTCAATCACTACAACTTTAGAACCCGGCTTCAGATCGCCTTCGATTAGGTTTTCCAATCCATGATCTTTCGGCGTGGAACGAATATAAACAAAAGGCAGATGCAATTCTTCCGCAACCATAGCGCCCTGAGCAATAGCTCCTGTGGCAACGCCGGCAATAGCAGTTACATTTTCAAAATTTTCCATAATCGTACAAGCCAGTTCCAATTTAATAAAATTACGCAATGGAGGGTATGACAAGGTTTTCCGATTATCGCAATAGATCGGCGACTTCCAACCTGAAGCCCACGTAAAAGGATTCGCAGGTTGCAGTTTGACTGCCTTTATTTTTAGCAGCTTTTTTGCAAGAATTTGTTCAAGTGTTTTCATTAAAAATAATATAAAATCAAATTTATAAACATTATAAATGGTACTTCAGGGGCAAAAGTACTCAAACTTAATGGAAATTTCAAAGCGATTAAAAATATTTTACTAATGTTAAGTAAATTTATATAGTCGTTAAGTGATTGCCAAAGTCAAAATACTAATCTTCACTCCATCTGATTCCAACAGGCTTTGAGCGAGCGCTTCCAATGTTGATCCGGTAGTTAAAACGTCGTCGATGAGCAGGATATGTTTTTCATTGAACAACTCCGGATTTTTCAACCGGAATATATTCTGGGTATTTTTCCACCGTTCGAATACTCCTTTTTGAGTTTGGGTCGTATTTGCTTTCGCTCTGAAAACGTTGACGGTTTCCATCGGAATTTCAGTCGCTTGAGAAATTCCCTGCGCAATTTTTTCCGCCTGATTAAATCCGCGTTTCTTCTCTTTTGAACGGTGAAGTGGAACCGGCACCAAATAATCAATTCCTTCAAAGAATCCGCTCGGAATCATATCTTTAGCGAGATAATTTCCTATCCATTCACCTAACTTCCGGTTACCTTTGTATTTAATTTCAGCAATCACTTTTTGAGCAATTCCTCCTTTATTGTAGTAAAAATAAGACGAGGCTTTTTCTAAGGAAATTTTTCCAGCAAGACGTTCGATTGCAGAATTTTCGGGAATTAAGTGATAATTCGTTTTCGGCAGTTTCAAAAAACAGGAATAACAGAAATACTTCTCGTTTTCTATCAACGGTTCTCCGCAAATGACGCAGAGTTTGGGATAGAGCAGCGAAATGAAGTTTGAGAATAAAGGTTTAATTTTCATAATGTTATAATGTTTTGATTATTAAGTTTAATTCTTGATTGTCAATTGGTTATCAATATTATAACTTTCCTATTATCAGACTTCTCACAAACTCCCACGCTTCGATCGGATTATATTTATCGCCAATTCGCAACAGCAAATTGGTGTCGCCCAAGAATTCTTCATCTTGCATTTTCAATTCCATATTTTGCAGATATTCCCTTTGTGTCGGGGGATTATCAACTACAAAACCAATATATTCACGATAGCAGCGGATAATGTTTTCAATATTAACGTTTTGTGTCGATAACGCCTTGTGTAAATCAAATAAATCGCGACCTTTACGACGCTGATATAAAGCGCGGATTTTTGTGCCTAATAACTCGTCTAAATGATAAGTTGTTATTTTACAATTTCCCGAAAACCATTGGTTATTAACACTAAAATCATGTTTTGTCAATCCTAAAACGTTAAAATGTTCTCGACAATTGATTTCAACCTTTAAACGAATGGGCATTATCGGTGGAGTTTCAGATTGAAATCGAAAAATAAGCGTATTATTACGTGCTTTTTGCTTTATCACAGGTTTGCCGAGAAATGACAAAGCCAGCCGAACTCTTTCAATGGTTTCTTTTATTGGTTCTGCTTTTATTTGAACTAAATCAATATCTTCCGAATAACGTTGTTGTGGCTGGATATACAATTTATGCAAGCTTGTACCACCCCTGAACGCCAAATGTGAAGCCAAATATTCATCGTTAAACAAGCTAACTAATGCACGACAAATTATCAGGTCTTGTTCGACCATTTCGTTGGTTTGCCAAGTGTAAAATTTATTCCATTCTCTTATTGCTGACTCTATTACCATTCGTCTATTTCAATTTGTTCATTAATTATTATTTCCCATTTCTCATTTACAGGACAATTTATAAAACCTTTTCTATTTTTCAATGGAGTTCTGCGAAACGAACAGCCAAATTTTTTAGCCATTGAATACAGGTCATCGGCTTGTTTTTTCGTATCAAGTTCTTCATCAAGCAAATAACCCAAGCGCTGAATTACAGGCGCCGGCACATATTCAAAAAAATCTTTTTTCAATTTTTTAAAACGACAATTTTCCGCCAATTCATAAAGTACTGTTGAAGCGCGATTTAATCCGCCAATCACTTTTTCAAACTGTATCAAATCAGTAGCTGTAAGTTCCGGAGAAGATATTCTGATATAACTTGTTGGTGTTTTCCGTTGTTCTGTATATTGCATAAGAATAACGGATTTATTATTAAAATTGATTTTAATATCCTTTTTTAAGGTTGAACGCAAAGAGGGCGGTGTCGTTATTACAGATAATTCCATTGGTCGCTGATGGGCAGCGCCATAAAACTCGGCGGCATTGAGCAATGAAATATAATAATCTCTTCCTAAAAATTTCATTAGTTGGTCAATATAATATACCGCAGGGATAATTCCTTTCGTCTGATATTCAATAGGAACAATTACATAAAAGCCTTTCCACACCGAACATATTTTATGTCTGGCTACCAAGCGGGTTAAACTTCTTTTCAGGCTGTCGGAATTATGCGACGGAAAATGCTCCAACGCTTCGGAAAAAGTAAAACAACTCTTTCCCGAAGATTGTATTTCTTCTATCCAACTTTTTACTGTATCCATTTTTTTTACTTTATAACTGCAAAGATAGACATTTATTGTCTATTATCGCAGTTTTATTATGTTTATTTTAAGAGAAAAAATCAACGCCGGCATATCATAAATTTTCTTAAATAACAACGTTAAAAAGAATTTTAAACGTAAATATTGTAACATATTTATATCTTTGTCGTTTCTATTAAATAAACAATTTAGTATATATCGAATGAATAAACGTATTTTTCTTCTTTTACTGTGCTCTATTGCCGGAATTTTTGTTTCCAGAAGCCAAGACGCGGAGTTTCAAACATTGAAAACGGAATTGAACCGTAATTTCTCCGTTTTGAAAAATCAACCAATCCCCGCTTATTACATTTATTTGCGATTAGATCAAATTCAGAGTATTAGCTGTCTGGGACGTATGGGGCGTTTACAGGTGGCTCCACGTGAGAGTTCGCCGACTCATGTTTTATCCGCCTGTTTGCGGGTGGGCGACCGGAATCTGGACAACTCGCATGAAATTCGGGATTCAGGCAGTGGCGGCGGTTATCAAGATGTGCGTATCGGAACGGAACAGGTTCCGTTTGATAACAATCCTGCCGTATTGAAAAATGCTATATGGTTGGAATTAGATGACTTATATAAACAAGACGCACAAATTTACCAGCAAGTCAAAACGAATATTAATCTGCGTGTAGAAAAAGAGGATAAATCCCCCGATTTTTCTGCCGACAAAGCGGAGAATTATTACGAAGCGCCTGTCGCATGGGAAGATTTACGTATCCGGCCGGCGGCGTGGGAAGATAAAGTTCGCAACTATTCGGCGATTTTCAATAATAATCCGGATATAGTCAATGGAGCGGCTTACCTGTCGGCTTCCCTTATCCGAAAAATCTTTGTTGATACCGAAGGACGGGAAATCGCGCAAAATGCAATCTCTTTTCAGTTGGCATTAACGGCGGAAACGATGGCTGACGATGGAATGCGCTTGCCGCTGACTAAAACATGGACTGCTTTTTCGATGGATGAATTGCCGTCCGACAACGACGTGATGCAGGCGGCTAAAGACATGAGCCAGATGCTGTCCGACTTAAAAAAAGCTCCTGTAGTCGAATCTTTCACAGGACCGGCTATTCTTTCTCCTGCTGCTGCCGGCGTATTTTTTCATGAAATTTTCGGACACAGGGTCGAAGGCTCACGGCTGAAACAGGAATCGGACGCCCAGACTTTCAAGAAAAAAACAGGCGAGCAGGTTTTGCCCAAGCATCTCTCTGTCACTTTTGACCCATCGCTCAAATACTATCAAAAAACGCCTTTAAATGGTAATTATCAATTTGATGACGAAGGAATTCGGGGACAGCGGGTGGAAGTCGTGCGAAACGGAATCCTGAAAGATTTTCTGATGAGCCGCACTCCTATTCAAGGTTTTGCCCATTCGAACGGACATGGTCGCGGACAAATAGGTTCGTCGCCGATTTCCCGACAATCCAACTTAATCGTTGAAAGCTCTCAAAAATTCACTCAGGAAGAGTTAATTAAAAAATTACGAAAAGAAGCCAAAGCGCAAGGAAAGCCATATTCTTACTATATCAAGGAAGTTGCCGGAGGATTCACAAACACCAACCGCTACATGCCCAACGCATTTAACATAACGCCTTTGGTTGTTTATCGAATCTATACCGATGGTCGTCCCGACGAATTAGTGCGTGGCGTTAATCTGGTCGGAACACCTTTGGCAATGTTTTCGCAGATTGAAGCCTGTGGAAATGAATACGCCGTTTTTAACGGAACCTGTGGCGCCGAATCCGGTCCGGTTCCGGTAGCTTGCGTATCTCCCGCTTTATTGGTTAAGCAAATAGAAACACAGAAAAGACCAAAAAGTCAAGCCCAGCCGCCGTACCTCTCTAAACCTGAAGCGACAGCCGCCACTTCCGGAAACGATGTCCTTTCCGAATCGATCCGAAAAGAAGTTGACCGTGCATTAGATGGACTTAGCAAACAAAAAACCGAGCCACCTTTCTTCATTGCCTATACGATGGGCGATATTAAGCAATTGGTAGTTTCCGCCTCCAACGGCAGCCTCCTGTCGGCTGATGTTTATCCGCTTCGCACGGGAAATGCACGTTTGCTGATGGGAAATTATAACCGGACAGATGAAAATTTCTCCGGAACAGCGAACGGAGGAGATTACGGTTACGACGGCTCTCCCTGTGTGGATAATAATGAAGAAGGAATACGATATACGCTTTGGCGCGATTTGGACGCCATCTATAAAAGCGCTGTCGAAAATTATGAACAGAAATTGGCGGCTATCAAGCAATTAAATATTCCGGCAAGCGATTTGGAACTTCCGGATTGGGATCAAACGCCGACAGTTGTCATGAATGATATTCCAATCCCCCAAATAAACCTCGACCCCAAGGCGTATGAAGAATATGTCAAAACAGCTTCATCAGTTTTTAACGATTACAAAGAAATTCTAAAATCGAATGTGACCTTAAGTATCTATACTGCAACTAATTATTTTTATAATACGGAAAAATCCCAATTCAAATATCCGGTCGTATTTGCATCTTTAGACGTAGCTGCTTTGGCTAAAACGGAAGAGGGAGAAGACCAGCAGTCCGATTTAAATATCACCATAGGAAGTCCTGCCGATTTACCCTCCATCGAAGATTTCAAAATACAATGCAAGGGCGTGGCGGATAAGTTAATGGAAAAGGTGCGGGCGCCAAAAATGCAAGAGGCTTATTCCGGTCCGGTTTTATTTGAAGGTATGGCGGTTGTTCGCACATTCTATTCCAATTTTTTCTATGGCGATAATTCCTTGATTGCCCAGCGGAAACCATTTTCGGCAGAAGGTTATTCTTATGGCGGAAACCGAATGGAAGAGATGCTTGATAAACGGATTACTGCAAAAGAAATTACGGTTGAAGATTTAACAGGAACGCCCGAATACAAAGGCGTAAAATTATTGGGTTATACCCCTATTGACGCCCAAGCGGTTGTTCCGCCCGCCAAATTGACGCTGGTTGAGAACGGTATTCTGAAAACGCTACTGAACGACCGGGTGCCAACCGCTAAAATCCGCCATTCCAACGGACATTCGTTGTTTACGCCGGGAGCCGCTTCTTACACAAATACAGGCGTTGTGCGTATGACCGATACACAAATGAAATCGAAAGAAGAACTTCGCAGCGAACTTTTCCGGTTGGCGAAAGAAGAAGGCTACAGCTATGCTTATATTGTCAGGGAAATATCTTCTTCGTCGCCATTGGAGCTTTACAGGATTAATATTGCCGACGGAAAAGAAGAAAGAGTTCGCTCGGCAACAATCACCAATTTGGATTTCCAATCATTTAAAAGAATCAATGCCGTTTCCGATACGGAAATGATTTACAATGGAATAGCCGGAAATTTGATTTCGATAATCGTACCTGACGCCATTTTGTTTGAAGAGTTGCAAATTCAAAACGACAGGGTAGATAATTTCAGAAAACCGCCATTGGTGGAGCAGGATGATAATTCAACGGATTCACTTAATTAAGATACTGTAACACACTTCAATGTGCTAAAAAATGTTGATTTTCCAAAAATAAACGTCATCAATATTGATACTTTCAAAACAAAAATTTCTATACTTTGATGAATTGAAAATATGAGACAACGCCCCGCCTGACGCCAAACCCCTTGTTAGCTGAAGTGCATTTATATTATCCTCTTTATGCAAATTCTCTCACAAATCTTGTTACCTGATTAGTCTTTTTAATTTGATGATATATTGATGGTTGAAGACTTTGTATATCTTCAATATCAAAATCATTCTGCAATCCAAGCCAAAATTTTGTTGAATTGCCAAAAAACAAACTTAAACGTAATGCTGTGTCTGCGGTAATTCGCCGACTACCATTGATAATGCCTGAAATTCGTGTTTGAGGAATGTTTAATTCTTTGGCAAGACGATACTGCGAAATGCCTAAAGGAATAAGAAATTCTTCTTGCAAAACCTCACCCGGTGTTATATTTTTTAATGTTTCCATAATTTATGTATTTTAGTGATAATCTTTTATTTCTACTTCTGAACTATTTCTCTCGTCCCAACAAAAAATAATTCGCCATTGGTCATTGATACGAATACTGTATTTATTTTTCAAATTGCCCTGCAATTTTTCCAATCTATTTCCGGGAGGCGTTCGTAAATCGTTTATATCTTGTGAATTATTTATCATTCTTAACTTGCGTCGTGCTATATGTTGAATTTCAAAAGGTAGCTTACTTGAAACTTTTCCGTTCCAAATTTTTTCCGCTTCTTTATCTTTGAATGAAGTTATCATCAGTTTTTAATATTACGTTTTATGTTACTAACGGCAAAAGTAAGTATTTATTTTTTATTTTGCAAAACAAATAATGTACTTTTGTAAAATAATAAACAAAAATTATGTATCAAGCAACAACATTAGATTCGCGCACTTTACTTATAAAGGCTGAATTTGAAGGTGATACGAAACCGATACAGTCCGGGATATTGCAACTGGTCTGTTTCCGGTCAGCGGGAATTGTTTGAAAGGAATAGAGAATTTCGTAAAATATTATCAGAAGATAATTGTCTGCTTATGTAGAGTATAAATAAAAAAACAAAAACGTATGAAGACAACGCACTTTTTAAAACATTTACTTATCGGGCTTGTTATTATTGCCGCTTTGGGTCTTGTTGTGATGTTATTGTGGAATTGGTTGATTCCAAGTATTTTCGGATGGTCGGCTGTCAACTATTGGAAAGCGCTTGGGCTATTAGCGCTTAGCCGTATCTTATTGGGCGGACGTGGTTGGCATGGACGGCATCGTCAGCATTTTAACGACTACCGTAACCCGATTCGTGAAAAATGGGTGAATATGTCGCCTGAAGACAGGAAAGAATTTATTAAAAAACTTAAAAGTCAAAGGGAACAGACGCGAAGAGATTGGGGTTCCCGCTTTCATTCCCATGATTTTCAAGATTTAATTGAAAACGCCGAACCGAATCCTTTTTCCGATAAAGCGAATGAATAAACAGGCGGAACAGCAGGATACCGGAAAACTGATTGCAGAATATCAACCGCACCTGAGAGCTTTTATCCGGAAACGGATTTCTAACAGGGAAGATGCGGAAGATATTTTGCAAGATGTTTTTTATCAGTTGACAAAAACAATTGGTAATGTCCTGAATCCGGTTGAACAGGTAGAAGCTTGGCTGTATCGGGTCACTCGAAACAGGATAATCAATTATTGGGCGAAAAAAAGGGAAGAAGAATTGCCGGCTTATCTGAACGACGACGACAATGTAATCCCTGAAGATTTTTCGGAAATTCTGTTTAACAATGACGTTTCCCCTTCACCTGAAACGGAATACCTGCACTCTTTGGTATGGACGGAATTGGAAAATGCGCTTACAGAATTGCCTCCCGAACAGCGGGAAATATATGAATTAACCGAATTAGACGGTATTCCGGTAAAAGAAATCGCCCAGACTACTGGCGTTCCGGTCAATACGCTGCTTTCACGAAAACATTATGCTGTTCTGCATTTACGGAAACGAATGCGACAATTGTATGAAGATATAATTTTGTACGAATAAATTGAAAACTTTCAAATTTTCAAACTACATTTGCATTCAATAACTTCTGATTTATGTGGAAATTCTATGCATTATTATCGGCATTTTTCGCCGCTTTAACAGCTATTTTAGCCAAAGTCGGCGTAAAAGGTATTAACGGAAACGTGGCGACAGCCGTTCGGACAGGCGTTGTTCTCTTTTTGGCTTGGGGAATTGTATTGTTTGCCGGACAGATGAAAGACATCAGGGAACTGACCAAAACGAATTGGATATTTCTCATCTTTTCGGGAATAGCCACAGGACTTTCGTGGATCTTCTATTTCAAGGCGCTCGAAACAGGGAACGTTTCAAAAGTAGCGCCCATCGACAAACTGAGCGTGGTCTTCGTTATGCTGCTCTCTTTCTTAATACTGAAGGAACCGATGAATTTCAAAACCATTGCCGGCGGTTTGTTAATTTTGGGCGGAGCAATCGTTTTGGTTTTGTAAGTTTTCAATTGTCAATTGTCAACCCTGACATACGCCTGATAATTCGTCAACCCCGTGACCGGACAAAGGCTGAAATAACCCTTTCGAATGCGTCCGTTTTCGACGATGAGCGGATACTGTTTTTGCAACTGCTTGTGTTTTTGAACAGTCGTTTGCGAATCGCGGTTATACTCAATAACAAATTCCCCGTGCGATTCGGGATAAATATATTTTTCTGCCAGCCGGACAGCCAAATAACCCATGTTTTTTCGCATATTGATTTCTATGCAAGGCTGCAAACGGCAGGAACCGCCGGTTTTATACAGCAACATATCAACGCCGGTTATTCCTGTATAAAAAGGTGCGACCATCTCTTGAATCATCTCGGTTAAAGCGTTTTGCGTTTGAAGTAATAATCCTTTGTCAATGAATTTTGTAATTTGTTTTTCCAAGCGCTCCTGACTGTCTAACAGGCTCTTTTCATAAGCGCCTTTGGCGTTGGTTCGGAAAATCGAATATCCGAGAAATTGCGTTTGCCCTTCGGCTGTAGTCTCGAACTGCATAGAAAAATCCAACTGCTTATCCAGCGCTTTTTCAATCGAAACATGCTTTTGTTTTTTCAACATTCCATGAAGCAGTTGCCTTTCCGATTGCGCCAATTTCGCGGGAGGCAGCCAAATCAAACCGCGTCCCGAAGAAGAATAAGGCGACTTGACCAAAAGCGTCTCCCGACTTTGAGCGATTCGTTGCTCTATCGCTTCAATATTGGAAACAAACTCCGGTAAAATTTCTGGCTCAATTCCGGGAATACGCTCCAAAAGCAAAGTAAGCATTTTCTGCGAGGCAAAACGGCTTCCCAGAAAGCGAAACTCTTCTTTCCATGCAGGAATAGCAAGCGAAAGATTCCATTGCTCATTTAATTTTTCAAAAAAGTATATGCTTTGCGGAGAAATTCCCCATAAGTCAACTGCCGAATGTTGAACCATTTCTCCGTTTACGGAAAAATCGGCGGGAGTTACCGGTTTCACCCGCAGGTTGAAAGGTTCGCAGGAAAGGATAAAATCATCAGGCAGCGGCGTCTCCATAAAAACAAAATCTCCTTCGCCTGCATACCATGCCGGAAGAAAAGCCAAATCGGTTTGCATTTTAGCAATGGAAGCCGGCAGGTGATAATGTTTGGAGGCGTTCAGGACAGCTATTTCGTGACCCGGATTAAAATAATGAATCATAAGGATTTGCTTATCTTGAAAAATCCGGTTTCCCTGTCAAACGTAGCGCCATCGCATTGGAAAAAATTTTCGATACTTCCGTTCAACCGCAATTCGTCGGGCGTTCCGACCGTCATTCCGTTTTTCCTGTCCATCAGCCAAAGCGTATCGGCAATTTGCAAAGCAAGTTCCAGATCGTGGGTAGATAGAAAAATGGTTTTGTTCTTGCGGCGGGTCAAGTCGAGCAGTAAACGCATGATTTCTACCTTGCTTGGAAAGTCGAGAAAAGCGGTTGGCTCGTCTAAACAGATAAGCGGCGTTTCTTGAGCTAAAGTCTTGGCAATCATCATCTTTTGCCATTCCCCATCGCTTAGCGTCAACACTTGACGATCGGCTAATTCTTCAATCCGTATCCACGAGATAACTTCTTTGACGACCGATTCATCAATCGGGTTAAGGCGTCCCCAAAAACCGGTGTAGGGACTTCGTCCCAGTCCAATCAATTCGGTGACGGACAGATCGCCTGTGTTCGGTCGTTCCGTCAATACTACGCCGATTGTGCGGGCTAATTCCTTGTCCGAATAAGAGTCGATAGTTTTTCCGAATATCCGGATTTCCCCCGCTAGTTGGGGTTGAAAACCGGAAAGCGTTCGTAATAAAGTGGATTTTCCTACTCCGTTTGCGCCCAGCAAACAAGTTAACTGACCTCCGAAAAGGTCGGCGCAAAGGTTTTCAATGAGCGGTGCATAACCGCTTTTTGTTTTATAACCAATGGATAAATTCCGGATTTCAACCGTTTTATTTTTTGAGCAGGTTTTCGATGTCATTCATTGTCGAGCGAAACGATTTATCAATGTCGATGAGGTCTTGAACGGTGCGGCAAGCGTGCAAAACGGTTGCATGATCCCGCTTCCCAACAATGCTTCCAATATGGGCGAAAGAATAGTTTGTATATTTTTTACACAAAAACATGGCAATCTGACGCGCTTTGGCTATTTCTTGCTTACGTGACTTGGAATGAATATCTTTCAGGTCGATATGAAAATAATTACTCACCGTATTTTGAATTTTTTCCGGAGTAATGATTTTGTTATCCAAACTAACAAATTTACTTACTACCTGACGGGTCAATTCCAGATCAATTTCTTTGTTATAAACTAAGGCGTGAGCTACCAATGAAGTTACAATCCCTTCCAAATCACGTACATGCTCGGTAACATTCTCTGCAATGTAATTGATTATTGTATCCGAAAGATTCAGCCCATTCTGACTGATTTTGTAACGAAGGATTTGCTTCCTCAACTCCAAATCCGGTTTATGCAATTCGGCGGTCATTCCCCATTTCATACGGGTAATCATGCGTTCTTCAAGTCCTTGCATTTCATTGGGGGATTTGTCGGACGTTAAAACCAATTGCTTTCCCAATAAATGCAAATGATTAAAGATATGGAAATAAGCATTCTGCGTCTTTTCTTTCCCTATAAATTCCTGAATATCATCAATAATCAGAACATCTACGCCTTGATAAAAATTAATAAAATCGTTAAACGTGTTGTTTCTCGACGCATCTGTAAATTGTACCTGAAACAAATGGGAGGAGATGTAAATCACTTTTTTCTCCGGATAAAACTCTCGAATCTTGTTGCCGATAGCATGGCACAGGTGCGTTTTTCCCACTCCGACACTGCCATAAAGATACAGGGGATTGAACGTTTTCCCCGGCTCTCGTGCTATTGATTCGCCGACTCCCCGCGCCAGCACATTGCTTGGTCCTTCAAAAAAATTGTGAAATCCCAGCCGTTCATTCAGATGAGAATACCATTCCTGAGGCGGTGTGAGCGGATCCGGCGATTTGTTTAAGTTCACGGCAGGTTTTTCGCCGGTCACTCTCCGATCGCTTTGGATCGTTGTATGCCCTTTTTTCTCATCGGAATTATCAACAAATACCCTGTAATTGATAATCACATTTTTTCCGGTTAACCGCGTAAGTGTGGAATGAATCAAATGAGCATACTGTTCTTCTATGTATTCATAGAAAAAATGACTGGGGACCTGAATTGTAAAATCATTTCCTTCGTACTTAATGGGAACAATCGGACGAAACCACGTGCTGTACGCCTTATCATTGACATTGTCCCTGATAATTTCCAAGCATTTCTTCCACAAACTCTCTGATTCCACGTTAATAAGTATTATAGCATTTATTTAATAAGTTAGCCGGACTCATTGTTTTTTACTTCAATTCAAATGCAAATTTTGGAAAAAAATAATTAAAAAAAAAATGTATTTTTACTTGTTTTTGTTATTTTTTTATTAATGCTTGTTTCACAAACCTTTAGAGCAAAAAGCGTAACTTGTTAATTTTCAGTATAATAAAAATACTGTTGAAATATCGCCTCCTTTTTATGAGCAACCCTCCCGATTCAATTATTTCTCATAACAAGTCCTTTTGATGTATCTGATATTTTTATTTAATCTTGGTCGCTGTTTATACTAAATCTAAATAACAATCTCTATAAACGAAAAAATTATTTTTTCCCGAAAACTGAAAAATTAACATACCGTTTGGGATTTAATTTCAAATCAAGCAACAGGTTGGACGCATTGACAAGCGTAGAGTCCAAATGGTCATACATGGAACGGTCGTTTAACAGAAGTCCCAGCGAATTGTCTTTACCATTGAGCTGCGCAGTCGCTTTTTCGAGATTTTGAAGCGTATTGTCCACATGAAGCATGGTGGCGTTCAAATCCATCTGCTTGAGCTGGGCGCTGACTACTGTGAAGTCGGAAGAAATTTGATTCAGATTAGCCACAACAGGTGGAATATCTTTCGTCAAAAGCTGATTCAATTCTCGGGACGACAGTTCCAGATTTGCCGTTGCTGCCAAAATATGTTCGAGCGATTGGGTAAGCGCCGGGTGATTTACCAAAAATTGAATGCCCTGTACAATTGAATCCAGACGAGGCAATATCGCTTCAAATTGCGGCAACAGATCTTCGGAAACCTTGTCCATAATCCCTTTTTCAGCAATTCCATCAATCGTATCGCCTGTTTGATAATACGTACTGACATACTTGTTAAGCACTAAATTCAAATAAGCTCCTGAAGTTAATCCCGATTTGATTTCTACATGTGAATCGGTTTCTATTCTCATTTTTTTATCCAAGCTGATTTGAACAACGATATTTTTCCCTGATTGATAATCGTAGGCAATATCTCTGACAATCCCAACCTTAAATCCATTTACATAAACAGGGCAGGAATTTTGAAGGTCGCTGACATTCGGCATTCGCACATAATAGAGATTAGTCGGTTTAAAAATATTGGCTCCTTTCAGATAATTCAATCCGAAATAAAGAAGTCCCAGACTGACAATGGTTACTAAGCCAATTACAATTTCTTTACTAAAATACTTTTTCATCTGTTAATTATTAATAGGTACTTTTATTCCATTTTCAAAAGCGATAATAAATGCCTCCTTAAAATCTTTGGCTATTTTTTGTCGCAAATTATTGATTTCATTCCAATCCGAAGATTCGCCGTAAGTATATTTATAATAATTTCCTTCGACGTAATAATCGGCTTTATATCCTTTTAATTCAGGCGATTTATCCGGCAACTTTTTGACCGTAGCCAAAATCTGCACTTTATAAATTCTGCCTGAAGAAACTGTTTTTTGAGGTTCTGCCGAATTCACAGACGCTTGCTCTTGGGTAGCCGGCGCTCGCTCTGCGCCGGAAAGAACTTTACTGTCAAATCCTTTTTTATATTTGGTAAACGCATTGCTAATGGCTTGAGCCAGATTTTTTTGTCCTGCTTCGCTCAATAAATAATTTTCAGCTTCCGGATTACTCAGATAATCCAACTCAATCAATATGCGAGGCATAGTAGATTTCCGCAAAACTAAAAATACGTCTTGTCTGACACTTCGATCCTTCCGCTTAGCTGTTTTTATCAATTGTTTTTGAACCATTGAAGCAAAATCGAGGCTTTGTTCCAAGTAGGTATTCGCCATAAATTCAAAAATTATAGACGATTCCGGCTCGTTAGGATCATATCCTTCATATTTTTGTTTATAATTATCTTCCAATCGAATCACGGAATTTTCCCTTTGGGTTACTTCCAGATTTTCTTTATTGCGCCTGAGTCCGAACGCATATACTTCTGCTCCATGAATGGACTTGCTTTCCGAAGCGTTTGAATGAATTGAAATGAAAAGGTTGGCGTTCGATTTGTTAGCAATGTCCGCACGGTCGTTCAGCTCTACAAAAACATCTTTTGTACGGGTATATACAATTTTCACATCCGGATGTTCATCTGCAATGTATTGACCTGTCAGCTTGGCAACAGCCAGATTGATGTCTTTTTCTTTTCCTTTTTTCCCAAGCGCTCCCGAATCCTTTCCTCCATGCCCCGGATCAATAACAAGCACGAATGGATTCGCCGAAGTGGAATACGGAAAAACAATCCAAAGAATTAAAATCAATATGCGACTAAGCTTTACCAAAAAATTTATTTTTGTTATTTAGAAGGCAAATTTACATGATTATTTTTAAATATTCATAAAATATTACTTTAATTACAGGAATGCTGCAGGATAAATTGCCTGAATCCTTGAATTCTTTTTATCTTTGTAGGCTAAAATGAAGTATGACGCCAATAGAAATTATAAAAAAATATTATCAGGAAGGGACTGAATTATATGATATTTTACTTGAACACAGTTTTTCAGTGACCGACAAGTCGTTGTCAATAGCTCAAATGCACCCTGAAATGAATTTGGACATACCGTTTATTCACGAAGCGGCAATGTTGCATGATATTGGTATTTTCATGACAAATTCAGCGGATATTTTTTGCTACGGCGAATTTCCCTATATTTGCCACGGCTATTTGGGCAGCGATTTGCTAAAAGCAGAAGGATTTCCCCGTCATGCCCTGGTTTGTGAGCGTCATACCGGCGCTGGTTTGACTTTGGATAATATTATCAGGAATAATCTTCCGCTTCCGCAACGGGATATGTTGCCCGAAAGTCCGGAAGAACAGTTGATCTGCTTTGCCGACAAATTTTTTTCAAAAATGCGTCCTCTAAAAGAAAAGCCGATCGACAAGATCCGGAAAAATCTTTCCAAGCACGGAGAGGATTCATTAGAAAGATTCGATAACTGGTGCAAATTATTTTTAGGTTAAAAACAGCGACTGAATGGTAAAAAAATACTTCAATGTATGGATAATCCTGTTTTTCTTGTTTTTTGCCGGACAAAAAGCAGGAGCGCAGGATATTGTTCCGGATAAACAGGAAATAATCCGAACCGATTCAATCCCTGTAGATATCACCGATTCTATTGGCGCAATTAAAATAACAGGCGATTCAATCCCTGCCGTTCCAAAAGATACTACCAATGAAACGCTTAACGCTCCTGTGTATCTGACGGCGAAAGATTCCATGATAATGGTTATGGACGGAGGAAATCTCCTTTATTTGTACGGACAAAGCACAGCCAAATATGAAAATTTCACGCTGGAATCGGAGATTATTAGATTAGACGCCGACAGCAGCAAATTGTATGCTACTTTCGGATTGGATTCGGTGGGTGCGAAGTTCGGATATCCATCGTTTAAAGACGGCGATCAGGAAATGGAAATGGAACAGCTCTGGTATAATTTCAAGACCAAGAAAATGTACACCCACAATTTGATTACCCAACAGGGTGAAGGCTTTATTACAGCCGACATTGCAAAAAAACTGCCGGATAATTCATTTTATATAAAGAATGGGAGATATACTACTTGCGACAATCACGACGATCCCCACTTTTATTTTGAACTGACCCGGGCAAAATTTCGACCCGGTAAAAATACCGTAACAGGTCCGGTTTATTTGGTGGTGGAAGATGTCCCCTTGCCGATTGCCGCTCCCTTTTTCTTCTTTCCTTCCACCAAGTCTTATTCTTCCGGCATATTGATGCCTTCCTACGGAGATGAAATGGCGCGCGGATTTAATTTGCATGACGGCGGTTATTATTTTGCTTTTAATGATTACGTCGATTTGGCGCTCACTGGACAAATTTACACCAAAGGTTCGTGGGGATTGACCGCTCAGTCGAACTACAGGAAACAATACAAATTTTCCGGAAATTTCAACGCATCTTATTTGGTTACCATTTTAGGAGATAAGGATTCAAAAGACTTGCCTAATTCCGATTACAGCAAGTCGCGCGACATGAAAGTGACGTGGTCACATACTCAGGATGCGAAAGCCAATCCTTTTGGTACGTTCACCGCCTCCGTCAATTTTTCAACTTCGTCTTACAGTCGGAATGATTATTCATCTTATACCATGAATCAGATTACGGACAACACAAAATCTTCGTCGGTCAGCTATTCGTATCGTTCGCCGACACTTCCGCTTTCAATCAGCACATCGGCTTCAATCAACCAAATATCCAAAGATTCAACCCTGTCGGTCTCTTTTCCGGATATGACCATTTCCGTGAGTACTATTTATCCTTTCAAACGAAAAGAGAAGATAGGCGACGACCGTTGGTACGAGAAAATCTATTTCAGTTATACGGGGACTGTTAAAAACAGCATCACGAATGTGAAAGAAAGTCAGTTCCTGCACCAAAGTTTGATTAAGGATTGGAAAAACGGCATCAAACATTCAATACCAATATCGGCTTCATTCAATTTGATGAAATATATAACGATAAGTACTTCTGCCAATTACAATGAAAACTGGTATTCCAATCACCCCACTTTCGGTTATGACTACCAGCGGCAGGCAATTGTTCCGATAGACACTGTTTATGGATTTTTCCGCGCCTACAGCTATAGTGGAAATGTCAGCATGAATACCAAATTATATGGGACGTACCAGCCTTGGTCATTGCTTGGAAAATGGACGAGAGGTATCACAATCCGCCACATGATGACGCCCACTGTCAGTTTCAGCGGTGCGCCCGATTTTTCAGACCCTAAATACGGAATGTACACAAATATCAGAGTTCCTTCCAATAATACAATCGTGCGGCAGGCGCTTTATCAGAATCAGTTGTTCGGAGGACCTTCGGCAGGGCGTACCGGCGCGGTTAATTTCTCGTTAGACAATAACTTGGAAATGAAACTCCCTGTCACTGCCGAATCCGATTCTTCCCGTAAAGTCAGCCTGATTGATAATTTAGGCTTGGCAATGTCCTACAATTTTTTGGCTGATTCCTTGAACTGGTCGAATCTGAACGCGAATCTCCGTCTCAAACTGTTTAAGTCAAACATAAACCTGAGCGGACAGTTCGATACCTATTGCTATGGTCCGAACGGTCAGCATATCAACGTTCCGCGATGGAAATCCGGAAAAGGAATCGGACGCTTTATGGGAACTTCCACTTCGTACAGCAAATCATTCAATAATGAAAGCTTAAAAAAACTATTTAGAAAAGGCGGCAGTGATTCCGGATCATCAGACGAATCAGGTTCTCCGCCAACGGATCAGGAAGGAGGAGATAACACAGACGGCACAACGGATGAAAACAGCAGCGATACCGGAGGAAATGCAACGGCTCACAAATCGTTGTTGGGAAGTAAAAAGCAGGAAGGCAATTATGATTCCGACGGTTATCTTATTTTTACGATTCCGTGGAATTTATCCATTAATTATACCATCAGTTTACTTTATGATACACAGAATTTTAACAAGCAGACGCTGGAATATCCCTATAAAATCAGTCAAACCATGGGCTTTAATGGGGATATTTCGCCTACCAAAGCTTGGAAGTTCACGTTTAGCGCGAGCTATGATTTTAATGTTAAACGCATTGCCAATATGTTTTGTACGCTTACCCGTCAGATGCACTGCTGGTCGATGAGCGCAACGATTGTACCTTTCGGACCTACTCAAAATTACAGCTTTACGATAGCGGTTAATTCATCGCTGTTGCAAGATGTTAAATATCAACAGAGTAGTGGAAGCAGAGATGCTATGGGTTGGGGGAATTATTGAATTATGAATTAAATATAAAAATCTATGGCTAAAGAATCCGGATTTGAAGACATACAAGACAGTATCCAACGGGGAAATTTTCTCCCTGTTTACCTGTTTCAGGGAGAAGAAGCTTATTATATCGACCAGTTAACCGACTTATTGATTGAAAAAGCGCTGGATGATTCCGAACGCGATTTCAATCAATACGTTTTTTACGGCATGGATTCCGATGCAGCTACGATTATCAATACCTGCAAACGGTTTCCGATGATGGCTGAACGGCAGTTGGTAGTTGTCAAGGAGGCGCAGGGACTGAAAAATATCGACGACTTGGTGCATTATGTTAAACAGCCGCTTCTTTCGACGATTCTGGTGATTAACGTCAAACATGGTAAGTTGGACGGACGCAAAAAATTATCCGGCGAAATTGCTAAAGCCGGAATCGTGTTTGAATCCAAAAAATTGTATGAAAACCAAGTCCCGCCTTTTATTACGAACTATCTTCGTAAACGGAAAGTGAATATCGACGCAAAATCCGCCCAGATGTTATCCGATTATCTGGGAAACGACTTAAGTAAGCTGACAAATGAAATGGAAAAGCTAATTCTTTTGCTTTCAAAGGAAAATGCAGCGATTACTTCGGAATTAATCGAACAGAACATCGGAATCAGTAAAGATTATAATAATTTTGAATTACAAAAAGCGTTGGTTAACAGAGATATACTTAAAGCCAACCGGATTGTTCGCTACTTCGAGCAAAACCCGAAAAATAATCCGCTCACGCTCACTTTAGCCTCTCTTTTCGGCTTTTTTTCCAACCTGATGATTTGTCATTACGAATCAAACAAATCCAAACCCAATCTTATGGCTGTACTCGGACTCCGGTTCGATTTGCAGATTACCGACTATATGACAGCGTTTCAGAACTACAAACCCGGGAAAACCATGCAAATCATTTCTTTGATTCGCGAATGCGACGCCAAGTCTAAAGGCGTAAATAATTCGTCCGTCTCTGATGGAAGTTTACTCAAAGAATTGATTTATAAAATTATGCACTAAAAGACAATAATTAAGCCACCTTAATCAATGCTGAGAAAATAACCATTTCGGCTATTTTATTTTTATTTTTTGACATGGCTTATGCTCCCGATTCCTCACAACTCCTTTTTTAATTAACTATCACTGTCAATAATAATAACAAATTTGTGATAGCAATCAACTAAAAAAGCGTTTAATTTGCAAATGAAATGTAAATAAATACAAACAATTGAAGTTAAACTATGAGTATGGACTAAAAATTAATTTTATGAAAAAAATCAAATTATTCTTTGCATTAGCGTTGGTAATTCTTATTGCAAATCCTGTTTTCTGTCAGGTAGGTATCGGAACATTGTCACCCGATAAGTCTGCAGCGCTGGATGTAGTATCTCCAAAATCTTCAACTCCTTTGGGAGCATTAATTCCTCGCATGAGCGAGCATGACAGGGATAATATTCAAGATCCTGCCAATGGACTATTGATTTTTAATACGGATGAAGAGTGCATCAATGCTTTTGATGCGGACAATAATCAATGGAACAGCCTTTGTGGAGGGATAGCCAAATCGACAGTCGCTATCAATTGTGGTGAGATCATTGTTTATGGCGATTATATGAAAGGCTCGCCATTGAACAGTTCCAATTACCTGAGCATGATCGTAAATGTTATTAAAGAAGGCGCTTACACAATTTTAGCGACTACAACCAACGGCTATGGCTTCAGCGCTTCGGGGACTTTCCTTACTAAAGGACTTCAGAAAATAACCTTAGCCGGACAGGGAAGTCCTATTGAGGAAAGCGACCCCGGAGATGAAGTCGGTTTTATTGTTAACGGAGCAATTAATGAATGTAAAGATCCTGCTACGATCATTCCGGTGGCTTCTGCAAATCCTTCTTTCACGATGGATTGCGGTTCGATAACCGTATTCGGGCTATATACCACGGGAATTCCTCTGAAACCTACCAATTTCATAACCATCAGTGTGAATGTTCTGTCGTTGGGTAACGGTCAATGGAGCGCCGAAACAAACACGGTGGACGGAATTTCTTTCAGCGGTAACGGCATCTTCACAGAACTTGGAAATCAAACAATTACGCTGTCCGGTCGCGGAACGCCTGCATCAGCCAAAACTAAGAATCTGACGGTTACCGTGAACAGCGCCGGCATTGCAAAAACCTGTACAGCCGCCGTAAATTGTGTATATACCCTGAAAAAAATTGCCGTAATGGGATATGCTGCCGGAGCTCCTTTCGGAGGCGCCGAATGTAATACCTACGGTTATGAACTCACGGGCAACAGGCTTTCTTACCGCGTAGTAACCGCTCCGGTAAACTTCGGGACAACGGCAACCAGTACTGTACAGGTACAGGGACTTAACATCACCGGAGTAACTTCAACCAACAGCTCTGTCGCCCCTTCGCCGTCGGGAATATTGATAGCGTCCAGACCTACCGACGCTACGCTTCAAGTTGCTTTGGCAAATAATCCCGACATTGTGATTATCGGTTGGGGAATGATTTACAGTACTGCTATGATAGACGCTTTTATCAATTACCTGAACGATGGCGGCGTGATGATTATCATGAATAAATATTCCAATTCAACGCCTGATAACAGTGAAGCTCCTTTCTTCAGGACGCTGTTTGGAACTGACGGCATCACAGCTTCTACGATTACCAACACAAGCGGTACGGTTATCGCCGGAGGAAACAGCACGCACGGCAGTATTTTCCAATTAGCCTCTCTTGCCGGCGATCCGGTTCTGAACGGACCGTTCGG